>Ga0208883_100030_pt1 | contig 234885 bp, 213 predicted proteins | sample LakWasMet43_HOW7_2_FD_183881 | JGI IMG/M metagenome (GOLD analysis project Ga0208883, IMG submission 183881) | Freshwater sediment methanotrophic microbial communities from Lake Washington under simulated oxygen tension - Sediment Metagenome... | ecosystem: Environmental > Aquatic > Freshwater...
AACGGCAAACTCATTGTCTGCGCCGCCATGCGTAAGCTCATTCATCTGGCTTTCGCTATCTTGAAATCCGGTAAACCTTTTGATCCTAATTTTTCCCTTGCATAAGCAAGTTTAAGACGGTATCTACATCTGTTAAAAGACTTTTACCGGACAGTCAAAGAACTAAATCGCCGTCAGCTCGTGGCCGACGGTCGCCAGTCGGGTAGGTTGGGTTGGCTATTGCAAATTGCAGTCTACCGTTCTGTAAGGCTTTTATCTTGAAGTTGTGGGGGGCACGAATACAATGACGCCAATCGCGAACGATGCGTCTCTTTGCGTCGGCGGCATCCTACATTTGATCGTATCTGGTGTGATTACAAATTTCGCGACGGTTTTGTCCCGTATGCCGCGCCGAGCACCGGAGCTTTCGGCGGGATTTGCCCGTTAGGGGCGATGCATGGATGCATCGCGTTGACAGAGGGCCAGGGATGGCCCTTCTGGCAACCCCCGTCGAAAGCGAGGAGCGGAGGACAAATCGGCAGGATAGCCGATTTGCATGCATCGCACCCGAAGGGCGAGGCACAGGGATGTGCCGAGTGAGATAAGCGGCGTCCGGGTCGCCTTTTCTTTGGATACTTTCTTTTGGCGACGCACAAATTCGCCAGGAGCGAATTTGAACAGCCAAAGGCTGGCCCGAAGGGCGAAAACCATGGATGGTTTTCGTAGCAGAAAGTATCGCGGCTGTCGGTCCACGAACCGACATTCAATCATCGCGATAGCGACACATCAATCAGTAAGCGAGTCATTAATTGTCAACCACCTCATCACTATCGGCAGTTCCCAACGCCGGCGCTTTAGCCTTGAACAACTCGGCGATAAGCTCAAGCTGAGCGGTCAAATGCGGTAGTTCCGGAATTTTCCAGGCTTTGCCCAGTACGCGGGCCAACAGGTTATTCAGCCAGGGACGGTCCGATCTGGCATGATGAATGATGAAGCGGTAAGACTCGCCGTCGTTGAATACCGCAAAGTCTTCCAGACAAACCTCGATGGTTTGCTCCTCGCCGTAAAGCCGGGTTTGCACGTAGACTTTTCGCGCATCGAGATCGAAATTAAATTCGGTTAATTCCGCAATGCCTTTCAGGACGAAGTTCGCCACCCAAATAATCAGGGCGTTGGGGGTTAACTTGATGACAATTTTGATTAAACTGGATTTGAAACTCATGGTTGGCCTTGATTTTTTGACAGGTTTAAACCGATGATTTTAAACGTTATTGGCTAGATTGTTTCGTAAATATTATAAATAACCGAGGGTTGGAGAGAGAATCAGGGGGGTGGGGATGTCTGAACAAAATGAAGCGCATCGGTCGCGAACGATGCGCCTCCTTACCAATATTTGATTGTACGAACGGAAGCAACTCTGCCAGGCATGGCCTTCAACACATCAGCGCTGTGTTCCCCGGTATTTTGGATTAAAGATGTTTTTTAAGCCGACTCCGCCGATTGGCGACAAAACCCAGAAGTCCGGTGCCCATCAATACGAAAGCAGGTGGGACGGGCACTGCGGGAACAACCGCGTTCAGGTTGACCGCCCCGTTTTGCGCACCGAGATAAGCACCGAGTTCGTTGTCGGCAGGATGGGAGTCGCTGCCGACTAACGCTTCATGGTTTTCCTGATCGTAATCGCCGCTGTATTTGTAAAATTCATAGCGATAAATAACCGCTTCGGCATTCGCGCCCAAGACGTTTTGATAGCCTTGTTCCAACTTGCCGGCATTCGGATTGCCTGGGTCGGTTTGCAACAGCTGCCATTCAATTTCGGTGACTGCATTATCGATTATCGGATTACCGCCGATCAAATCCTCTAATTTGGCGTCTTTTTCCAGTTCGGTTCGAAATACTTTTACCCAGAGGGCTTCACCAAACTGGGCTTCGTTTTCGGCTGCCGGCGCTTGAATCTGGGCGGCTACCACCGGTTGAGCGTCAGGTTGTGCAGGGTTTGGCACCACATTCCAAACCGGGGCGGGTAAGATGGCTTGGCCGTTTATGTTAGTCAATGTACCGCTATTGCTGCCGTCGTCATGTAGCCAACTGTAAGTGGTTTTAGTCGGATTCTTGACCGTGCCGACTCCAAAATGGTCGCACGGGGTGCTTGCACCATAACCAACGCCGCCACCCGACCAGCAATTGTCGCCGGGTGTCACGAAACTGTTGGGGTTGGCCGGGTCGATGGCGGGGGTGCCGTAATCCCAGCTGCCGTTATTCCAAAGGCCGTAATAGGTAACTTTGGTACCGAATATCGAGCCATTGTTATATTCCGTTACGGATGGCGCGCCATAGCGTTGAACACTGGTGCCGGGATCGAAGCCGCGGCCGCTTGGAAACCCGCGTCCCGCTCCGCCGAAGGTGTCGGTAATGTCGGTACTATGCAATCCTTCCAGATCGATTTCAAAGCCGTGCGCCTCGCTCCCTGTGTCGTTGATGACGTCGAAATTACCCAGAAAGCCGATGACCCCGGCGGAAGAAACGTTTGGGAGCAGGATCAATGACAAAGCAGTGGCAAATGCAGTGGGTTTAAACGTTGTGTTCATGGATGCACCCCTAATTGAAAATATTTTTTGGAAATAGAGTTGGCGATTTTTGCGATGGCAAGTTTGCTGAATCGCAACAGGGTAATGAGCCTTAATGTTAACCCCGAATCCGAGTTCCTGCCAGCCTGGATCTAATCCGATGAATATTTAGCGCGTTTTTTTATCCGCGCGGGGTAGTTGCTCCAATGGAGAAGGCATCTATTCTTGCAAATGCGAATAAGCCGGAAGACTCTGCAACCTGCCGTCATCCAGTGCTTCCCCAACCGTAAAATGATACAAACTTTGCCAAGTATTGTCCTTCAATCCCAACATCCTGTGCGCCGCATCGTCAAAGAAACAACCGATGCCCGTGCCTCTGACGCCGGCGGCTTCGGCCTCCAGATACAGAATCTGCCCGATCAGCCCGCATTCCCAAAACAAGCGCCGATACTGCCAGGGTGCGGCTTCGACGTTGTCGGCGAAACGGGCCAGCATCCCTAAGCTGAAGGCGCTGTCGCTGGCGATGGGCTGGTGGCAGGACAGGGTTTTGGCGGCCTGGCGGACGTTGCCGGGCGTCAGGCTGTAGAAGTCGAACGGCGCTGCGACCGGTTGCCAGGCAAAATCGGCGGAAAAGTCCTGTTTCAATGCCGGTATGGCTTGCGGGTCGCGCGGCAGCAGGTATAAGCCGGGTTCCAGGCCGGCGACTCTGTGCACGAAGATGAATAGATGTACCTGGGCCGGCCAGTTCCAGGCGGTGAACGGCGCTTTATTGTTGGGTAGCAATGCGGCGAGGATGCGCTGGAAGTCGGCCAGCGGCAAAGGCTCGGCCTTGCCGTTGAAGTTTTGGGCGCTGCGGCGCTGGCGGATCAGGCGGCTGGCGGCGAGATTGTGGCTGGGCGCGGGTAAGGCCAGCAGCGGAAGCGGTAGGCGTTCGGCTGTGGTAGCCGGCTTTTGCGCCTGTTGCGAGACTTCGTCGATGATGGGCCAGCGGTAAAAATGCCGGCCGCTCAGGCGTTGGGCGGAGCCGAACCATTCCGCCGATGGTAGGATTTGCGACAATCGGCCGGAATCCAGGCCTACTGCGGCTTTGCGGCCGGTATGCAAGCGGCAGAACAGGTCAGGCGCTTCGTGTTCTTGTTCGACGAAATCACCGGTTCTATCCAGTCCCAGCCAGCCGGCGATGTCGGCATCGGCTGCTTCGCTACACAGTTCTATACTCCAGCCCAGACAGGCGGCGGCGTAACTCAAGGCTGCCAGCGCGTGGCCGATGTCGTGCTGGCAGTAGCGAAAGGCCCGTTCGCCGTACTTCCAGGCTTCCCGCCAATGGATGGACGACAAACCAATATACAGCTCGGGCTGGGAGTCGCCGGCATCGAACCGGCAGCGGCGTTTCAGAGCATGGTCGTGGCTGACATAATGATAGACGCCGGGTTGCAGCAAGGCGGCGTCGGTACAGAGCAGATAAACCTCGGTCGGATGCAGGTTGCCGCTGGACGGGTTGCAGCGCAAAGCCCAGCGGTCCGGGCCGAACTGTTTCCAGGCCGACAATCCGAACGAAAGCTCCAGTAACAGGCCGAGATTGTGAAACGTCAACGCCTGTGGCGAGATCCGCTCCGGATGGTCCAGGTCGCCGAACAGGCAATCCAGCTCGGCGCCGGGCAACGGCAATTTAACGGTTTCGCAGCCGGCAAAGCGCCGGAACGGGTTGGGCTGGTCGTCCCAATCCAGGGATTCCGGGCCCTTAGCGTAGGCGTTGAGCTGGTGTTTGGTGCGCTGATGGTAATGAAGTACGGCGTCGGTGGTCATGGCGGCGGCTGATTAAGGTTAGGGGGATCGAAGCCGAACCGCTTAGTCGGCGGCTTCGAGAAACAGGCGGAACAGGCGCTTCAACGGCTCGATATTGAATACGGCGGCGCAAGGAAACGACCAGCCATAGCCAGCTGAGACGCACGGCGCTGTCGCCGGCGTAGCGTTCCGGAACGTCCGCCAGCCGGTAGCGGATCGTCCGGGTGCCGCTGAAGATCAATAGTGCACCGAGTATGGCTGCTGCGGCCCAATCGATAAATGCCATCCGCTTTCTCCGGGGTGTTTATGCTAAAGAATAGACGATGCCCGGTTGTGGAGATGGCTTTATCCGCTTAGGCGACCGCTTCGGGCACCATTAAATCCTCGGTCCAACAGCCGATAGGCCGGCCCAGATTCAGCTCCGCGTCTTCGAAGCGCACCAGAAACACGCTTTTTCCAGGGTCTTCTTCCACATAGCCTTTCATGACGATCACGCCGCGGCTGCCTTCCACTGCCAGAACTTCGCCTTCCTCGCTGTCCGGCATGCTGCCGTCGTCGACGATGGTGTGAGCCGCGTAAACGACGTCGCCTAAATCCAGATCTTCTACGTTCATTCTATTCTCCTGTGAGGATTTTGTAGCAAAGCCGACAAAGACAGCCGGATTGTTGCGAAACGGTCTGCCGGTTTATCGGGGTTTATTGTCAGAGTGCCCACACTATCAGCGGCTTAGCCGGTTTTTTCGCGTATGGCACACTGGTTGCTTTAAATCTTTACAAGATCAATGCCAAACCGTTCAGGAGACTTAAAGATGATTACATTAACCGAAAGCGCCATTAAAGCCGTGGGCCGTTTTATCAGCAGTTCCGACAAGCCGACCGGTGGGCTGCGCATCGAAGTAACCGATGGCGGTTGTTCCGGCCTGTCTTATGGAATGAAACTGGAAGCCAAAGAGAATCAAGACGACACAGTGATCGATTGCGGCGAAGTCAAAGTGTTTGTCGATCCGCGTAGTTTGCCCAGTTTGGATGGCATGTCCATCGACTTCGTCGACAGCCTGGAGGGTTCCGGTTTCAAGTTCACCAATCCCAACGCGGTTAAAAGCTGTGCCTGCGGATCGTCGTTTACCACCGGCGAGAGCGGCGGCGCCCCAAAAACCTGTTCTTAAGAATTCGAGGAAGTAGCCATGTGGGATTATTCAGATAAAGTAAAAGATCATTTCTTCAACCCCAAAAATGCCGGCGCGGTGGCGGGTGCCAACGCCATAGGCGAAGTGGGCTCCATCAGTTGCGGCGACGCGTTGCGTTTGACGCTGAAAGTCAATGAAGACACCGAAATCATCGAAGATGCCGGTTTCCAAACCTTTGGCTGCGGTTCGGCGATTGCCTCGTCCTCGGTGTTGACCGAGATCATCAAAGGCAAAACGCTGGACGAAGCCTTGAAAGTCACCAACCAGGACATCGCCGCCGAGCTGGACGGCTTGCCGCCGGAAAAAATGCATTGCTCGGTCATGGGCCGAGAAGCCCTGCAGGCCGCGGTCGCCAACTATCGCGGCGAAGAATGGAAAGATGATCACGAAGAAGGTGCGCTGATCTGCAAATGCTTTGCGATCGATGCGGTGATGATAGAAGAGATGGTGTGGGCCAACAAGTTGCGCACCGTCGAGGACGTGACCAACTACACCAAGGCTGGCGGCGGTTGCGCGGCCTGCCATGAAGACATCGAAGCGATCCTGGAAAAAGTTCTGAAGGAACGCGGCGAAACTTTCGATCCGAATGCCGCGCCGGTCGAAAAACCGCAGCCGGTGGTTGCCAAAGGGCCAATGACCAATCTGCAACGCATCAAGAAAATTGAGGAAGTGCTGAACTCCCTGCGGCCGCAATTGATGGCGGACGGCGGCGACGTCGAATTGGTGGAAGTGGTCGGCAATACCGCCTATGTGAACATGACCGGTGCCTGCAACGGCTGCCAAATGGCGGCGATGACCATCGCCGGCATTCAGCAACGTCTGATGGAAGTGCTGGGCGAATTCATCAAGGTGGTGCCGGCTTCGCAAATGCCTAAATTGGTCAATATTGAGGAGGCCGGACATGCCTGATATCTATCTGGATAACAACGCCACCACCAAGGTGGATAGAGCGGTGGTCGATGCGATGATCCCGTTCTTTACCGAACAGTTCGGCAACCCCTCGTCGATACACCGTTTTGCCGACGGCGTGGCAAGGGCGATCAAGAAAGCCCGCAGCCAAGTGCAGGAATTGCTGGGCGCCGAACACGACTCAGAGATCATTTTTACCTCCTGCGGCACCGAGTCCGATTCCACGGCGATACTGTCGGCGATCAAGGCTCAGCCCAACCGCAAGGAGATCATCACCACCACGGTCGAACACCCGGCGATACTGAGCCTGGTGGAAAACCTGGAGAAGGAAGGCTACACCATCCATCGCCTGCCGGTGGACAAATGCGGCCGCCTGAATCTGGAAGCCTACAAAGCCATGCTGTCGGATCAGGTCGCCATCGTTTCGGTGATGTGGGCCAACAACGAAACCGGCACCATTTTTCCGGTGGTGGAAATGGCCGAAATGGCCAATGCCGCCGGGGTGATGTTTCACACCGACGCGGTGCAGGCGGTCGGCAAGATTCCGATGATGCTGCAGGATACCAAGATCGATATGCTGAGCTTGTCCGGTCACAAGCTGCATGCTCCGAAAGGCATAGGCGTATTGTATTTGCGCCGCGGCACCCGTTACCGTCCGTTGCTGCGTGGCGGGCATCAGGAGCGCGGCCGCCGGGCCGGCACTGAAAATACCGCTTCCATCGTCGGATTGGGCGTGGCCTGCGAACTAGCGATACAGCATATGGAGTTTGAAAATACCCAAGTCAAAGCCATGCGAGACCGTCTGGAGCGCGGCATCGTCGAACAGATTCCGCACAGCTTCATCACCGGCGATCTGAACAACCGCCTGCCCAACACCACGGATATTGCATTCGAGTACATCGAAGGCGAGGCGATCTTGATGTTGCTGAACAAGGCCGGCATTGCCGCTTCCAGCGGTTCGGCCTGTACCTCGGGTTCGCTGGAACCCTCGCATGTGATGCGGGCCATGCAGATTCCCTACACCGCCGCCCACGGTACCATCCGTTTCTCGTTCTCCCGCTACAACAGCATGCATGAAGTGGACGAAGTGCTGAAAGTGATGCCGGACATCGTCGCCGCCTTGCGGAAGTTGTCGCCGTACTGGGATGGCAACACCAATAGCCCGGTCGCCAATCCGGAACAGGCGTTTCAGCCAACCTACGCCTAAATCAAAGCCGGGTTGCGTATCTTCCGCAACCCGGCCATTTAAGGCGGTGGATGTTTAGGTTAGTCCGGAATTGCCGAATACCTGAGTTTCTATTCTATTGTTGGGTTAGCTCTCTAGGGCGTTAACTCGTGCCGCCGAAAATATGGTTTGGGGTTTTCGAGTTAATTCAACAGAAATTTTTATTAAAACCGCCCATTTAACAGAGGATTTTTATGGCCGAAGATCTTAAAGAGTTACGTGCAGTATTGTCTCGAATGGAAGGGGCTTTGAGCAATATCAGTGAACTGGATGCGGAAGTGCTCGAGTTCATCGATGCGCATTATCCGGAACTATTGAATGACCAAAAAATTATTCAGGTGTTTAAAAATGTCGGCGATGCCGAAGATGAACTGCAAAGACAGTTGAATTTTTTACGCATGCGCTTGACGGCTGGCATACCGGAGTTTAAAGCCCTTTGCGAGGCGGAAGCTTAAGAAAAATTGTAGGGTATGCGGGGCGGTAAATCTGGTGGAACTGCGGCACTCGGCTTAAAGCTTATCAGTGCCGGTTTTCACGTTGTTCAACTTGGCTGCCTCGCCAGGATCAGCTTACAAAAAATGCTCGACCTGCTCCAATTACGCGGAGTTTGAATAACTTCTTGGCTTTATTGGACCTTTAGCCATTCCAGATAGGTAGGCTCTTCCATTATGTCATCGTGATTTCTGCTTGGAATGACTTTCAGCGTAGCCACATCTCTGGAAAAGCTTTTATAAAGCTGTTCGGTATTGGCATACGGAATAACCTGATCGTTTTCAGCGGCGACCAATAACGTGGGGGCGGTGATTTGAGGTGCGAATTGCCAAGACTCAAACTTATCGACCAACAGCCAGCGTATAGGGAAAAGCGGAAATTTATCCTCAGCCACTTTTTCGATGCTGTCATACGGCGTGACGAGCACGAGGCGAACGATGGGTCGTTGGCTGGCCAGGCGGACAGCCACGCCGGAACCCAAACTACGTCCTACGACAACAACGCGCGAGTGTTGTGCGTAAATTTTGTCGAACAAAGCCAGTGCATCATCGTGCAATGCTTGCTCTGTCGGCTCTCCCGTGCTGTCGCTATAGCCTCGGTAATGTGGCAAGTAAATGGCGTAGTCTGGAAACATCTTGGAAAACAGCGGCAAGCTCCAGGAAACATCCTCCATATTGCCGCCGAAATAAATCAGCGCATTCTCGCCTTCATGCGGATTGACAGAAATTGCCAATTCAGCCCCTTCCACGGCTAACTTTAACTTGGACGCAGCAGAATCGCCTCCCAAGCTTGGTGTCGGATGATAGATTAAAGCTCGCTGGGCAAGGTACAAGCCCACGCATCCCCCCAGATAAATTAAAACGGCAGCAGCCAGAAATTTATGAAAAAAACGTGACATAGGTATGTGTGTGGAACCGATTAAAAATGTAGTGCCGTGGACAGTCAGGGTCAAAGTTGATGGCGGCATGAAAGCCTAAATGATCAAGTTTCTGGCTCATGCTGGCATGAGCCGGTGACCAATCCAGCGAGGATCATCCTAACAGTAAGAGCCAGAAAACCTTGGGTAATCTATCAAGGCTTAAGAGAAATGCTTCAATGCATTTTCGACCTCTTCAATAAGTGCTTCATGAATTGTCGTCTTTGTAACAATTTGCCTCTTCCGAGCAAGGTTGTTTTGTAGGTATTCAGCCAAAACTTTCCTTCAATCTCCCAATTTCAAGCACTTAAATAGTTGGCAAGCGTTTTGCTTTATAAGCAGTGAGGACGTTATTAACGTCCAGGTTACAAAAAACGCGACTCAAGGCTTAGCCATGAAAACCAACACCCGCACCATCATCATCGACGACACCACGCTCCGCGACGGCGAACAGTCGGCCGGCGTGGCGTTTTCGCGGGAGGAAAAGCTGAGCATCGCCAGACAACTGGCGGCGTTGGGCGTGCCGGAGCTGGAAATTGGCATTCCGGCTATGGGTGAGCAGGAGCGGGAAGAGATCAAGGCTATCGCGGCGCTGAATCTGCCCAGCAATTTGTTGGTCTGGTCCAGGATGCGCGACGACGACTTGCAGCATTGCCTGCGACTGGGCGTCGGCATGGTGGATTTGTCGATTTCCGCTTCTGATCAACATATTCAACACAAACTTAAACAAAGCCGGGCCTGGGTGCTGACGACCATCGAACGTTGCGTTAAGACCGCCATCGATGCCGGTATGAAGGTCTGCGTCGGTGCCGAGGATGCCTCGCGCGCCGATAGCGATTTCCTGGCGCAAATGGCGGAAGCCGCGCAAAAAGCCGGCGCCTGTCGGATTCGTTTCGCCGACACGGTCGGCATCATGGAGCCCTTCGGCGTGTTGGATGCAATCCGCAAGCTGCGGGCCGTCACCGACATGGACATCGAGATGCATGCCCACGACGACCTGGGCCTGGCGACCGCCAATACCCTGGCGGCGGCGGTTGGCGGAGCGACCCATGTCAACACCACCGTCAACGGCTTGGGCGAGAGAGCCGGCAATGCCGCCCTGGAAGAAGTGGTGGTGGGGCTGAAACAACTCTACGGCATGGAAACCGGCGTCGACCTGCGCAGCTTTACCGCATTGTCCCGTCAGGTGGCGACGGCTTCCGGCGATACCATCGGCAGCCGCAAAAGCCTGATCGGCCGCGACGTGTTTAGCCACGAGGCCGGCATTCATGTCGACGGCTTGCTGAAAGATCCCAACAATTATCAAGGCGTCGATCCGGCTTTGGTCGGCCGTAGCCATCAGCTGGTGCTGGGCAAGCATTCCGGTAGCCAGGGCGTGATGCATGCCTACAAACAGTTAGGTATCCAGATTAACCGCCGGCAGGCCGGACGCCTGCTGCCGCTGATCCGCCAGTTTGTCAGTCTCAACAAACGCGCGCCGCAGTCGGCCGATTTGAATCAATTTTTACATAGCCTATAGCGAGGTGTCCGATGAGCAGCAATCGTCAAAAATCAGCCGTGAAAACCGCCGGTAAAGTGGATGCGCCACAGCACGGTTTGTCTCAGCATGAGGTTCAGGATGAGCGTTATCCCGGTACGTTTTTTCGAATTCCGGGTGTGCCGACGCCGGGCAAAACCACCTGGAGCCTGGTGAAATGATGTTTTTCTCGCCGCAACGTCCCAATGCCGAGCCCAGCCTCTGGCAGGATTGGCGGGCCGATGTGGCTTGCGTGTTCGCCCGAGATCCGGCCGCTCGCGGCTTGCCGGAAGTGCTGCTGGCCTATCCGGGCGTACATGCGGTGTTACTGCATCGCGTTACCCACCGATTGTGGCATGCCGAATGGAAGTTGACGGCGCGTTTGCTGGCGGCCTTTGCCCGCTGGTTGACCAATGTCGACATCCATCCCGGCGCGACCATAGGCAAACGCTTTTTCATTGATCATGGCGCCGGGGTGGTGATCGGCGAAACCGCCGAGATCGGCAACGATGTGACCATGTATCACGGCGTGACGCTGGGCGGTACTACCTGGAACAAGGAAAAGCGCCATCCGACCTTGGGCGACAACGTACTGGTCGGCGCCGGCGCCAAGATACTCGGCGCGATTACGCTGGGCGACAACGTCCGGGTAGGCGCCAACTCGGTGGTGATCAAGGATGTGCCGCCCTGCTGCACGGTGATAGGCATTCCCGGCCGCATCATTCAGCAAAAAGGCATAAAGATTCAAAACCCGCGCGGTATCGATCTGGATCACCACTTGGTTCCCGATCCGGTCGGCAAGGCCATCAGTTGTTTGGTCGAACGCCTGGACGAATTGGAGAACAACCAAAAGCGGTTCGTGGTCGCTTCGGAAGAAACCTGTGGCGGTTGCGAGTCGGAAGGTGTTTGTCACGGCGAGGAAACGGTGATGTTGAAACAAGCGGCGGGCGGTGAATGATGGATTTGTTGGATTTCGATGCTCGGGATTTGTATTTCGAAAAGGAAGACAGCCGGGAAGTACAGGATTTGATTAAGTACGCCGCCGAGCTTTACGGCAGCGGCGAAGCGGAGTTGCCGCTGCTCAAGGCTTATTTGCGGGCGCCGGAGTCGTTGAACGTGTTGGTGGCCTTGAACCGTTTTTATTACTACCAGCACCGTTTGCCGGAAGCATTGTTGATTTCCGAGAAAGCGTTGGAAATCGTCCGTAGCGGCATCGAGTTTCCCGAGGACTGGCAACAGTTGGAAATGACGCATATCAGCGAGGCGCCTAAGGATTTGCTGACCCGGATCAGGCTGTACCTGTTTACCTTGAAGTCGATCGGATTTTTGAATATGCGCCTGGAAAACCTGACTTTAAGCCAAGGCATTTTCGAGAAGCTGGTGGCGCTGGACGAAAAGGACAGAATAGGGGCGAAAGGCTTGCTGGAGCTGGTGGTGCAACGGCAAGAGGCTGTCGCTTAGCGGGCTGGGGTTCTCGATAGCGGCACTGTGGAAGGAAAGCCTTCCGAGCCGGGTTGGTTTTTGTTTGATTTAAAGGTGAACGTCATGTTGAAAGAAAAAGCCGAGCCAATTTTTGCCTTGATCCCGGCCTTGTTGTTTGTACTGCTGGTGATTTATTTGCTGGTCAGCGATCCCGGTACGGTTGGACCATTTTAATATTATCGGTCGGGCTAGCTTCCCGCCGTTTACATCCGTGGGCCTTGCCCACACCCATATAACTTGAGGTGTCTGTCATGATTAAACAAAAATCCGATCCGTTCCTGGCCCAGACCTCAGTGATGCTGGCGGTTTTGTTGGTGATGTATGTGCTGGGCGGCGATGCCGGCAGTCTTGATTATCTGTTGGCGGCGAGGTAAGGCCATGAGTTTTGAAGAGGCTATGGAAGAACTCGAATCCGCGGAAGATTTTTTGCAGTATTTCGAGCTGGACTACGATCAGGGTATCGTCCACGTCAATCGCCTGCATATCCTGCAACGCTTTCACGACTACCTAAGTAAGGGCGCGGAGCATATGCCGGAAGACGAGGACAGTAAAAAGCAGGTTTACAAGCAGTTGCTGGCTCGCGCCTATGGGGATTTTGTAGAGTCCGACGCGCAGACCGAGAAAGTGTTCAAGGTCTTCAAGATGGGCGAGCCGCAAACCGTGTTTATCTCACTCGGCGACATTCAGACATGATAGAAGAACGCTACGACGAAGAACGCTTCGAGTTTGGCGAGCGGGTCAGGCTTACCCGCAACGTCCGCAACGACGGTACCTATCCGGGCATGGAAATCGGCGATTTCCTGGTGAGACGCGGTAGCGTCGGCAATGTGGTCGAAATGGGTACGTTTCTGCAGGACCAGGTGATTTACACCGTGCATTTTCTTGAGCAAGGCCGGATGGTTGGCTGTCGAGCCGAAGAGCTGATTCCGGCCGATGCGCCTTGGAATCCCAGCCGCTTTGAGTTTCGCGATAAAGTGGTTTGCACTATCGATTTGCCTTTACAGGACAGCGTTATCCCCGTCGGTACCGAAGGGGAAATCCTGAAAATTTTGAGGGATACCCAGCCCTTGCTATACCACGTCCGTTTTCCCGGTAGAACCATGCAAGTTCCGGAAAGCGTGCTGGAACCCGCCGACCCGGAAAATTTTAGAGAACCGGAGGAATAATGATGAGCCAAACTTCCGACGCCAACATCGAACCTTATACCTTGTTGCGGGCGGCATTAACCTTGTTCAAGAAAGATCCGGCCGAGCTGGAAGGCGAAGAATTGCGGCAGGTGCAAAGGCAGGCCAAAAACGAATACGAGATCGAAACCCGCGTGATCAATTCGCCCGAGGCGGCCGGTGTCATCATTACCGAGCAGGAACTGGAGCGGGCATTTGCCGAAGTTCGTGATCGTTTCGACGACGAGGAAAGATTTGTTGCGGCCTTGGCTGTCAACAATCTCACCGAGGACGCCTTGAAGGCGGCCTTGTCTCGGCAATGCAAAGTCAATGCGGTATTGGAAAGTGTGGCATCGCGTTCGCCCAAGGTCAACGAAGTGGAAATCGGCATTTTTTACCACTCGCATCCGGAAAAATTCCATAAACCCGAACAGCGGATTGCCCGGCATATCCTGATCAGCATCAATCCGGAATATCCGGACAACACCAGGGAAAAAGCCCGGCAGCGTATAGAGGAGATTGCCGAAACCCTGAAGCGCAAGCCGCATAAGTTTGCCGATCTGGCGCTGAAAAACTCGGAATGTCCGACTGCCTTGAACGGCGGCGAGCTGGGGGCGATTGTGGCAGGCAAGCTTTTTCCGGAACTGGATGCGGCGTTGTTTGCGCTTAAAGAACATGAAATCAGCGCGGTAGTGGAGACTGAAATCGGCTTCCATCTGATTCAGTGCCAGAAGATCGTGCATGCCGAAACCCTGTCGCTGAAAAAAGCCACACCGAAAATAAAACAATTGATGCAGGACCGTTACCGGCGCAATTGTCAGCGTACCTGGCTGGCGAGTTTGCCGGTCGTTAAATCGTAGGGTTAACCCGAAGTGTTAACACGTAGGATGCGCTGAACGCAGTGAAGCGCGTCAATCGCGAATGATGGGCTGCACGTTGTTTAGCCCATCCTACCCATGGTGAAAGTTATGGCCAAAGAATCCAAACATTGCTCGTTTTGCGGGATAGAAGCTTCGGCTTCGGTGCCGATGATTGCCGGTACCGAAGGCCATATTTGCGAAGCCTGCGTGCTGCTGGCCAGCCAGGTGGTATCGAGCTGGGGCAAGAAGAAGGAGTTGAACGAAATGCAGGGTGCTCTGCCCAAGCCCGCCGAAATCAAGACCATGCTCGATCAGTATGTGATCGGACAGAATCTGGCCAAGGAAATTCTGGCGGTGGCGGTGTACAACCATTACAAGCGCCTGAAACAGGAAAGCAGCAAGACCGGCGGTTTGGGCGATGCCGATCAGAGTGTGGAAATCGGCAAATCCAATATCTTGATGATAGGCCCGTCCGGTACCGGTAAAACCCTGCTGGCCAGCACCTTGGCGAAAATCGTCGGCGTGCCGTTCGCGGTGGCCGATGCCACTACGTTGACCCAGGCCGGTTATGTCGGCGACGACGTGGAAAATATTTTGGTGCGCCTGCTGGACGTGGCCGACGGCCAGATCAGCAAGGCGGAGTGGGGTATCGTTTATATCGACGAGATCGACAAGATTGCCCGCAGCCCGGAACAGGCGTTCGGCACCCGCGACGTCTCCGGCGAAGGTGTGCAGCAGGCGCTGTTGCGTCTGGTGGAAGGTTCGCATGTCAAAGTGCCGGCCAAGGGGCGGCGCAAGGACCACGGCGGCAGCGACACGGTGATGGTGGATACCCGCAATATCTTGTTCATCGCCGGCGGGGCTTTTCCGGGCTTGGAAAAACATGTGGAAAAACGCTTGCAACCGCCGAAAACCGCGATCGGTTTCCATGCCGAAATGAATAATCTCGACGACAAACCTTCCCTGGAAGCCTTGTTGAACGCCACCCAGCCCGACGATTTGAAACGCTTTGGATTGATTCCGGAATTTATCGGTCGCTTCCCGGTATTGGCGCCGTTGGAGCCGCTGGATGTGGATGCCTTGATACAGGTGCTGACCGAACCGAAAAATGCTTTGGTCAAGCAGTATCAGCAACTGTTCGCCTTCGACGAGGTCGCGCTGGAATTTACCCAGGATGCGCTGGTGGAAATCGCCGAAAAAGCCATCGAACGCAACACCGGAGCCCGCGGCTTGCGCGGCATCATGGAGCATGTGTTGCGGCGGACCATGTTCGACGTGCCGTCCAGAGAGAATGTCGAGCGTTGTATCGTCAATGCCGAGGTGATTCGGGGCGAGGCTGAGATTCAGGTGGTGGAGAGGGAGGTTCCGGATGATTTGCAGCGGCAATCGAATGGGTAGGTTTGTGGTTCCTAGAATTGGATTAGCGGATTGGCTTAACCCAATACATGAGGTGTCGCTATCGCGACGGATATTTTAAAGCCGGTTTCCGCACCGGCGGGCGGGATACTTTTCTTTGCTTGTCCAAAGAAAAGTATCCAAAAGAAAAGACACCCGGATGCCGCTTTGATCCTGCGCTCCACAGCTTTTGGCGGGGGCCGGCAGAAGGGGCTTCCTGCCCCTCTGCCGACGTGCGGCATCCATGCCGCACCCCTTACGGGCTATTCCCGCCAAAAGCCGCGGTGCTCGGCGTGACATACGGGAGAGAAACCCCTCTCCACCGATAACGGACTTTTTTAACAGATTGAGAAAATTAATATGAGCACCAAAGACACCATCCTCAAACAACTCGCCGACAATCCGGTGATTATTTACATGAAGGGCGTTCCTTCCGCCCCGGAATGCGGCTTTTCCGAAAAAGCAGTCAATATTCTTAACGCCAGCAAGGTGCCGTTTGCCTATGTCGACGTGCTGAAAGCGCCGTTTATTCGCGACAAACTGCCATCGATATCGAAGTGGCCGACCTTTCCGCAGTTGTTCGTCAACGGCGAGCTGATTGGCGGCGCCGATATTGTCGAATCCATGAACAACGACGGTAGTTTGTTGCCTTTATTGCAGACGACGGTCAAGCCGGAAACCGATAGCTCGGCCGCCAATGTGATTACCCATTCCGAAGTCGAGGCGCTGATAGGCAAGGAATATCCGCAATCCAAAATTGCCATCGAAGGCCAGGGCTGCGATTTGACCATCACCGTGGTCAGCGAACAATTCTCCGGCTTGAGCATGGTCAAACAACACCAAGGCGTGATGGCAACCCTGACCGAGCCGCTGGCCTCCGGCCGTTTGCATGCGGTCACCTTGAAAACCTTTACCCCCGAACAATGGCAAGCCCAGCAGCCCGCCGCCAAGCCCGGCTTGCTGCAAATTCAGATCTGATTTTTTAAACAAGGAGTAACGACCATGGCAAAAGTAGGCATTTTTTTTGGAACCGACACCGGCAACACCCGCAAGTTTGCCAAGCAAATCGCCACCAAATTGGGCGATGCCGCCGACAAGCCGGTGAATATCAACAAGGCGTCGGTCGACGATCTGTTGGCTTACGACGTGCTGATCCTGGGCTCGCCAACCTATGGCGACGGTGAATTGCCGGGTTTGAGCGCCGGCCACGATAACGAAAGCTGGGAAGAATTTCTGCCGACCCTGGCCGGCGCCGATTTCTCCGGCAAAACCGTGGCGCTGTATGGTTTGGGCGATCAGGAAGGTTATCCGGGCAACTTCGTCGACGCGCTGGGCTTCTTGTATGACGCTTTCGCCGATTGCGGCGCCAACATCGTCGGCATGACCAGCAGCGCCGGCTATACCTTCAAAAAATCCAAAGCCTTATTGGGCGATCAGTTTGTTGGTTTGGCGCTGGATGAAGACAATCAAAAAGATCAGAGCGAAGCTCGGTTGAGCGATTGGTTGGCTTCTATTAGTTCAGCCTGGCAATAATCGTTTGCTGCGATGATCGAAGAGCGAGCGGTCGTTACTGAGGTCGCGAACGGCCAGGTGCGTATCAAAAGCCTGCAAGGCGGGGCCTGCGGCGGTTGCATGCAGCAGGCTTCCTGCGGCACGGCGACGCTGGCTAAATTATTGCCGAAACGCGAATTCTCGGTCGATTGCGACTTGGCCTTGCAGGCCGGCGATCAGGTGGTGGTGGCGATAGACGATGCACATCTGCTGTCTACGTCCTTATTGATGTATGTGTTGCCGTTGCTGGCGATGCTGGTTGCGGTGGGTTTGGCTAGCCTTGTTTTGCCGGCTGCCGATGCTTGGCTTCCGGAAATTGCTTTGTCGTCGCTATTGTTGGCGTTCTGGTTGATACACCGCTTTCAGGCGGTTTTTTTGCTGCATTATTGTTTTAAGCCGCAGATTGTCGGGAAAGTGGTGAGTGGGAAGTAGTGAGTGGAAAGTGGGGGATTTCCCACTTTCTACTCCCCGCTCACCGCTACCATTGCTCAGGCAGCCGCCAGGCTGGCCGATTGCACCGCTTGCAGGAAATCCTGGCAGTCGGCCTCAATCAGTTCAAAGCCCATGCGTTCGCTAAAGCGCTTTTCCTTGTCGGTGGGGTTTTTTCTCAGGAACCAGCCTTTGTGTTCGTCGGCGCCGTAAACGATGTCGCTCATCACCATCCGTTCCGAATCGCGATTCAACGGCAGGCCCAGCAGCAGATATTTTTTGCCTTTGCGGTATTCCTTGAGGAAAGCCGGCATGCCGAATCCGCCCATCAGTTCGGTGATGTAGTCGACATAGTCGGCGTCGGAGGCGATGTAGTTGGATTCCGGTCTGGGCGTACCCATGGGTTTGAACAGCACCGGCAAAGTTTTATCGACTTGTTCCTGCGGAATTTCGAAATAGCTGCCACCGTCGTAATGATAAATCTTGAAACGAAAGGCGGTGGCAACGATACGCGCCACGCCGATCACCAAGGTGTGTTCTTCGTCGGCGTAACTGTCCTGCAATTGAGTATCGCGGTTGATGTCGATCACGTAATTGGGACGCCATTCCGCCAGCCAGTCATGCACCGATGAGCGGCTCCATTGGCTTTGGCCGTAGGTTTTGTCGAGAAATTGGGTTAAAAAATTGCGGCCGCGTTTCAATTCCTGATTCATCGCCGCGCGAGGGAACTCGTACATCAGTTTGGGGGCCATCGGCTTGCCGCCGTTCATCGCCAGAATTAGGCTTTCGCTGTCGGCCGGTATCGGTTGTTGGGTGAGTTTGCTGACCGAGTCGAACAGCACGCCAGGCCCCAGATAGGGAATGACTTGGTTATCGTACAGTCCGCTTAAAATTTCGGAAAAAACAGTGCTAGACATATTGCGCCCCAGTTAGATTGAAAAATACCTATAAGCGACAAGCAATATTCAATCCAATTTTTACTGATGAGTAAGGTTTTTTTCTATGCCAGGACTGGCGGGGCTTGTAGCCCATTATGAAGCCGGGTAAACATTAGTTTATTCCTTGCGAATTGTATGGAATCCGACAGGCGAGATGAAAAAACGACAGGCCTTGAATCGGTCGGCCCGATCGAAAAATTTTACAAGGGGCGATAATCTTTAACACAAAGACCGGCGTGCGCCGGTGAAGCGTGGCATTTGCATTGACAGAGCGCCATATTCTGATTTAGAGTTGGCCCCAGATCGATTTTATTGCCCATCAACAGAGGTGTTGCTCTCCCTGGTCTGAAAGCGGGGAAAACGTTGTTGGTGAGCGGCCCTTATAACTATAACTGTAACAATTGGAGCACATCACATGGCAAGACCATTAATTCAAATGGCGTTGGATTCACTGGATTTCAACCAAACTGTCGCATTGGCTGATCAAGTAGCGCCTTATGTTGATATTTTTGAAATCGGTACCCCTTGCATTAAATACAACGGTATCAATCTGGTTAAAGAACTGAGACAACGTTTCCCAGACAAACTGTTGTTGGTTGACCTGAAAACCATGGACGCTGGCGAATACGAAGCCGGTGCATTCTACGCAGCAGGCGCGGATATCTGCACCGTACTGGGTGTATCCGGTCTGGCAACTATCGCCGGTGTTATCAAAGCCGCGAAAAAACACGGCGCGGAAACTCAAATCGACTTGATCAACGTCGACGACAAAGCTTCTTGCGCAAGAGAATCAGTGAAATTGGGCGCACAAATCGTCGGTATTCACACCGGTCTGGACGCACAAGCGGCCGGCCAAACGCCATTCGGCGACCTGAACGACATCGCTCGTCTGGGCCTGGGTGTTCGCATTTCCGTTGCCGGCGGTATCAAACAAGCGACCGTTCAACAAGTGGTTGAAGCCGGTGCAAACATCATCGTTGTCGGCGCAGCCATCTACGGCGCACCATCACCTGCCGAAGCGGCTCGTGAAATTCGCGAACTGGTTGACGCTGCCGCTGCATAAATCAGCTTTGACAAGACCTGATTTTCAGTAGTAACGCTAAGGACGAGTGGTTATGCCACTCGTCCTTTTGTTCGTTTTAACCCCCCAGAATTTACAGAGAACGGCCGATACCGGACGCTCTTGTACACACAAATGAATACCAAGGAGATCAACATGCCTTCGCGTCGAGACTTAGCGAACGCCATCCGCGCCCTCAGCATGGACGCCGTGCAAAAAGCCAACTCAGGACACCCCGGTGCGCCGATGGGGATGGCCGACATTGCGGAAGTTCTGTGGAACGACTTCCTGCAACACAACCCCAGCAACCCGAAATGGGCCAACCGCGACCGCTTCATCCTGTCCAACGGTCACGGCTCCATGCTGATTTACTCGTTACTGCATCTGGCCGGCTACAATCTGCCGATCGAAGAACTGAAACAGTTCCGCCAACTGCACTCACAAACCCCGGGACACCCTGAATACGGCTACACCGAAGGTGTCGAAACCACCACCGGTCCTCTGGGACAAGGCATCACCAATGCCGTCGGTTTCGCCTTGGCGGAACGCACCCTAGCCGGCCAATTCAACCGTCCCGGCCACGACATCGTCGACCACCACACCTACGTATTCCTGGGCGATGGCTGCTTGATGGAAGGCATCTCCCACGAAGCCTGCTCTTTGGCCGGCTCCATGAAACTGGGCAAACTGATCGCCTTCTACGACGACAACAACATCTCCATTGATGGTGAAGTGCGTGGTCACGGCAACGTCACCGGCTGGTTCCTGGACGACACCCCGAAACGCTTCGAAGCCTACGGCTGGCACGTCATCCCCAAAGTCGACGGCCACAACCCCGACGCGGTGAAAAAAGCCATCGAAGAAGCCAAAAAAGTCACCGACAAGCCGACCATCATCTGCTGCCAAACCACCATCGGTTTCGGCTCGCCGAACAAACAAGGCAAGGAAGAATGTCACGGTGCCGCATTGGGTGAAGCCGAAGTCGCTGCCACCCGTGAAAATCTGGGTTGGCCGCATGCGCCGTTCGAAATTCCGGCCGACATCAAAGCCGGATGGGATGCCAACGCCAAAGGCGCGCGCCTGGAAGCAGCCTGGAACGACAAATTCGCCGCTTACCAAGCCGCTCACCCGGCATTGGCTGCTGAATTCGTCCGCCGCATGGCCGGTGAACTGCCTAGCGACTGGGCCGCAAAATCCAACGCCTTCATCGCCGACGTCAACGCCAAAGGCGAAACCATCGCCAGCCGCAAAGCCTCGCAAAACACCCTGAACGGCTTCGGTCCTTTGTTGCCTGAACTGCTGGGCGGCTCTGCCGACCTGGCTGGTTCCAACCTGACCCTCTGGTCCGGCTGCAAAGACGTCAACGCCCCAGGTCACGACGGCAACTACGTCTACTACGGCGTCCGTGAATTCGGCATGAGCGCCATCATGAACGGCATCGTCCTGCACGGCGGCTTCAAGCCCTACGGTGCCACCTTCCTGATGTTCAGCGAATATGCGCGTAACGCCCTGCGTATGGCTGCACTGATGAAAGCGCCGACTATCTTCGTCTACACCCACGACTCCATCGGTCTGGGCGAAGACGGTCCAACTCACCAACCGATCGAACAAACCGCCACCCTGCGCATGATACCCAACATGCAAGTCTGGCGTCCCTGCGATGCGGTCGAGTCGGCGGTCAGCTGGAAATCGGCCATCGAACGTCAAGACGGTCCAAGCACCCTGATCTTCTCGCGTCAAAACCTGCCGCACATGCCGCGCAGCCAGGCGCAAATCGACGCGATCGCCAAAGGTGGTTACATCCTCAAAGACAGTGCGGGTACACCGGACGCCATCATCATCGCCACCGGCTCCGAAGTCGAATTGGCCGTGAAAGCAGCGGAAGCCCTGGAAGCCAAAGGCAAAAAAATCCGCGTGGTCTCCATGCCGTCCACCAACGTCTTCGAAGCGCAGGATCAAGCCTACAAAGACAGCGTCTTGCCGGCTAGCGTCAGCAAACGCGTGGTCGTCGAAGCCGGTGTCAGCGACAGCTGGTGGAAATATGCCGGCAGCAACGGCAAAGTCGTCGGCCTGGACCGCTTCGGCGAATCGGCTCCGGCTGGTCAACTCTTCAAAGAGTTCGGCTTTACCGTCGATAATGTCGTCGCTAACGTGGAAGCAGTGCTTTAAGTAAGCTATAGTGTCAAGGGCTCTTGTCGGACTGTACCGACAAGAGCCCGGATATTTAAATTGTTAGAGTAAGGTGAACAACATGAAAAATGCACAAATGAACCAAGGATTATTCATGGCATTATTGTTGGCAGCTTCGGCTGTTAACGCTCAGGATTATCCGGCTGCTAACTTTCAGCCCAAGGTGCTTTATCAAGATCCGTCGATTGCCGCTTCGGCGCCAGTCGCTGCCGGTTCGACATCGGCACCCTGCGATTCAAAAGTAGAGAAGGCCACAGTTCAGGCCGAGATTGATCCAAAATATCCCGCGGCAAATTTTCAGCCCAAGGTTATTTTTAGCAACTAGGTCGACGTTGTTTGCGAGCGGTTTTTCGTGATGAGCGCACCTTACGTCCAATACATAAAGTGTCAACAATCAAGTGGTTGTTTATGCGCATAATTAATACATTCAGGAGTATTCTCAAATGAAAAAAAACAGTTTGATGAATAGCTTATTCGGGATATTGCCGACCTTTTTCTTCGACACGCCATCCGCAACGAGTGCTGCCGAAAACAGAAATACTGTGGGAAGTTCCGAAGATAGCCTGTCGACCGGGGTTGCCCGTTATCTGCAAAAGCTTGAGCAGGAACGCGCCGCGGCGGAAATGACAGGTGTCGCCAGATATTTTGCCAAGCAGGAAGAGCAAATCAGGATTCGGCAAGCGGCGTTGGAAGCGGCAGCACAAGCTGAAGCCGAGGCGCGGGCTGCTGTAGAAGCTCAGGCGCAGGCTGAAGCCGAGGCACAGGCTGCCGCGGAAGCGCAGGCAAGGGCCGATGCCGAAGCTGAAGCTGAAGTCATCATAGCGGAAGAAGAGGCGGTTGAAAGCGAACCGGTTGTCAGCGGTGTCGAAAAATATCTGTCTCAACAACAGGCCAATCCAATCACCCGAGTTGCCAAATATCTGGTCAAACAAAGCATATTGACCAGAGAAGCGCCAGTTACCGGCGTCTCTAAATACGTCACCCGGCATGATCGCGAGGCACATGTCGTCACCGGCGTAGCCAAGTATGTGACCAAACAGCATCTGTTGGCGGGCGATGTGCCGGCGATTACCGGTGTTGCGAAATATGTGATGAAACAGGGTTTGCTGGCAAAGGAAGCCCCCATCGCAACCGGCGTCGCCAAATACATGACCAAGCAAACTTTGCTGGCTAAAGACGCGCCCGTGGCAACCGGTGTCGAGAAATATCTGCAGCATCAAGAGCGTCTGCTGAAGGAACAAGCACCTTTAACCGGTGTTGCCAAATTCCTTGCCGAACAGGCCGTATTGGATAGAAAAGCGGCAGCCGCGGCACTGATTGCCCGTTATGTCGAAGAAGAGGCCAGAATGCAAAAAGAAAAAGCCGAAGCTCAAGCTCAAGCCAATCAAGTCGAAGAGGGTGTGGTGGAAGAGGCTGTTGATGAAGTGTTCGAAGGTTCCGGCGTTGCCAGATACATGGCAAAATTGGCTGCCTCCGAGAGCCAGGCTCCAAAACCAACCGGTGTGGCGAAATATATTGCCAGACAAATACAGCTGCAAAGCCAGGCCGAGCCGTTAAGCGGGGTAGCCAAATATTTGGCAAAACAAGCCATCTTGGCAAGACAACAACCAGCGCTTACCGGTGTCAGCAAGTACGTGGCCAAGCAACTTTTGGCGGTAAAACCCGAGGTTGAAGTCAGTTCGGTCAGCAAATATCTGGCTAAACAGCACGCACAGGAAAAGCCGGTTTCGGAAGCAACCGGTGTCGCCAAGTACATGCACAGGCAGGATGCTTTGAATAAAGACGCGCCAGCGGTATCGGGCGTTGTTAAATATCTTGCCAGACAAAATCTGCAAGCTAAGGATGCTGTCGTAGCCAGAACCACTGGCGTCGAGAAATATCTGCGTAAACAGGCTTAATAGCCTTAAAAGCCGGTGCTTTCCGTCCGGGATGGAAAGCACCGGCTTTTTTTTGCCCGGCGTTTTGCCTGTCAAAAGCAAAGCCAGAGTTATCTGGCCTTTTTCGCTTTTCAGTGGAATGTTGCTTGGCGAGGCGAAAATAGCGGTCGAAGTAATACAGACCATGCAAAACTGTATTATGATTCCCGGCATTACTGATTATTTAGAGATCGACATGCGTTATTCCTTACCTATCGGCCTATTGCTGTTTCTGCCGGCCGTTTGTTTCGCTGCGGATGAGCCCGCGGCGGTTCCCGAGCCGCCGGAGTTGCCGTTGCCCGTGCAATCGGGCGAAGAAATGGAGCCGGACATTACCATTATTCGCAAAGGCACGGAGACCATTCAGGAATACCGCCGAAACGGTCGGCTGTACATGGTTAAAATTATTCCGCAAGTAGGGCCGCCGTATTACATGTTGGATACCAATGGCGATGGCGAAATGGATGTCAAAAAGAACGATATTGATAAAACCAGCAAGATTAACATGTGGAAACTGTTCGAATGGGACTGGCCTTAGTAGCCTAAGAACGGCCCTGTTCGATGTTGTTGTTAACGCATGCGATCGCTAGTCGCCAACATCAAAGGCCGTGTCCGGTTCAATGTTAAGATCTATCGGGTTGATCTGGAAAACGGCAGTAACACCCCGAACAACAAAATCAGCAACGAACCGAGCAAGGCCGTTTGGTTGGGAAGCTGGTTGAATAGCAGTACGCCCCAAGCCAGGCTCAGCACAGGAGCCAGATAGCCGACGGCACTGACTAATGCCGCCGGCGCGGCTTGATAGGCACGGGTCATGAAATGTTGGGCGCCGCTGCCAACCACGCCGGTGAACAGCAACAAGCCCCAAGTCTCGGCTTTGTCCGGTAATCTGTAGCCGTAAACGGCGAAATACAGAACGTGAAGAATCAAAGCCACCAGGCAGAAATAAAAGATCACCGAAGCCGGCGAATTGCTGCGTCCGGCTCGCGCCACCATCAAGTAGGCCAGGGCGGCTAAAAAACCGGAAGCCAACGCCATTGCCCGCCCCAATAAGTCGGCGCTTGCCTCGCCGGGTGTAAACAGCAGCGATACGCCGAGAAGCGAACCGATAATCGCCAGCCAGCCCAGCAGCGAATTTCTTTGGCCGAGCACCAGCGGTCCCAATATGGCGACAAATACGCCGTTGCAGGCGTTGAGAAACGCACTCTCGCCGGGGCCGATCCTGCTTATGGCGGCGAAAGACAACATCAAGGCAAGGGCTCCGAACAAACCGCGCAACCATAGCGAGGCACGGCGGTCGCCGAACAAGCTTCCTGGATTGCCGCCGATCAATGCCGGCACCGCCAATATCAGTAAATTGCACAGTATGCGAACGAAACTGGTGACGCTGGCAGGTACGTCGCTATCGAAAGCGCTAATTGCATAAACGCTGGCATTCATCATCGAAAACAACAGGCATGCGACGATCATATCCCGCAGACCGCGTCTGGTGGTTGATGCTAACGAGGGCTGGGATTTTTTGTCGGGTTTGGGCTTGCGATTGACGAGTGGCATTAACGAGGGATAATTGGAGCTAGCGATAGTGCTTGGCTGGGTGAATAGTTTAACCGTTTTGCTGCTGTGTATTCGGCCTTTATCCGGCTAAACTGACGCCATGTAAACCGCCATTCAATCATGTTCATCAAAGACACGCTGATTCAGGCCTCCAAGGCCGTCAAGACCCAACCAATGCGGGCGGCGCTAATCGTGCTGGCGATGAGCATAGGCGTGGCGTCGGTCAATGTCTTGACCGCGCTGGGCGACAGCGCCCGCAACTATGTGGTGCATGAATTCGAATCGCTAGGCACCCATCTGGTCATCATCTTGCCGGGCCGTACCGAAACCACGGGCGGCCATCCGCCGCCGTTCGGCGAAACGCCGCGCGACCTGACACTGGACGACGCGGCAGCCTTGTTCAGGAGCCGGCAGGTCGCGGCAATCGCTCCGGTCAATATCGGTTCGGCGCCGGTATCGGTGGGCGGTCTGGAACGGGAAACCAACATCATGGGTTCCACCCATGCCTTGCTGCGGGTGCGGCATTTGACCATGGCCCAGGGCCAGTTCTTGCCGGTAGCCGATGCCGATAAGGAAATCCCTGTGTGCGTGATCGGCAAAAAAATCTACGATGAAATGTTCGGCAACCGTCAGGCGGTCGGCCAGTGGTTGCGCATCAACGACCGCCGTTTTCGGGTGATAGGCGTATTGGCCAAGGAGGGACAGTCGATAGGTACCGGTTTCGACGAACTGGTGATCGTGCCGGTGGCCTCGGCTCAGGCCTTGTTCGACACGCATTCGCTGTTCCGGATTTTAATCGAGGCACACTCGGAAGCGGCGATGCACAAGGCTGTCGACGAGGTACGCAATATCATCAAATTGCGCCACGAAGGCGAGGACGACATTACCGTGATTACCCAGGATAGTGTGGTGAATACTTTCGACAAGATTCTCACCGCGCTGACTTTTACCGTGACCGGCATTGCCGCCGTCAGCCTGGCGGTAGCGGGAGTATTGGTGATGAACGTGATGCTGGTCAGCGTCAGTCAGCGCACTTCCGAGATCGGTTTATTGAAAGCGCTGGGCGCGACGCAAAGCCAGTTGCATTGGCTGTTTTTGTCGGAAGCGGCCTTGCTGTCGCTGGCCGGAGCCATATTCGGCAGCCTGATTGGCCGGTTCGGTATTGGCGTGTTGCAATGGTTGTATCCCAGTTTTCCACTTAGCCTGCCGGCTTGGGCCTGGCTGTCGGCATTGGCGGTGGCCTTATTGACCGGTCTTATTTTCGGGGTACTGCCGGCGCGCAAGGCGGCGCGGCTGGATCCGGTGGCGGCATTGACCAGAAGGTGAGGCGATGAACTGGCTCGATTTGTCCAAATTGGCATTACGCAGCATCGCTAGCCACAAACAACGCTCCTTGTTGACCGCGTTGGGCCTGATCATCGGCATCGCTGCCGTTGTAATCCTCACTTCCATCGGCCGAGGCATTCACAGTTTTGTCCTGGCCGAATTCACCCAGTTCGGCACTCATTTGATCGCGGTTTATCCGGGCAAAACCACTACCTTCGGCCTGTCCGGCGCCACTATCAGCACGGTGCGGCCTTTGTCGGAAGCCGATGCCGCCAGTCTGGAAAAACTGGATCACGTCATCGCCACGGTACCGGTGATACAGGGCAATGCCCGTATCGAAGCCGGAAACAAACAGCGCCGCGCCAATGTGTTGGGTGTGGGGGCTGCGGTGACGCAAGTCTGGCAAATCAAGGTCGGCAGCGGCCGTTTCCTGCCGGACGACGGCTTCGACAATCCTCGCGCCTTTGCGGTGTTGGGCAGCAAAATGCGCGACGAACTGTTCGGCAACGCCAGTCCGTTGGGACAGCGTATCCGCATCGGCAGCGACCGTTTTCGAGTGATAGGCGTGATGGAATCCAAAGGCCAAATGCTGGGCTTCGATCTGGACGACACGGTGTATATAGCCAGCGGCAAGGCGATGGAAATGTTCGACCGCCAGAGCCTGATGGAAATTGACTTACTCTATAGCAACGAAGCCAACGCCGAAACCGTCGAGCAGGCCATTAAGCGGCGTCTGATAGCCCGCCACGGCGCCGAGGATTTTACCGTCATTACCCAGAATCAGATGCTGGAGAAAATGGATTCGGTGTTGAGCATACTGACCATGGCGGTGGCGGCGTTAGGCAGCATTTCCTTGCTGGTCGGATCGGTGGGCATTCTCACTATCATGACCATTGCCGTCTCCGAGCGGGTGGCGGAAATCGGTTTATTGCGGGCCATAGGTGCCGAACGCGGCATGGTGTTCAGGCTGTTTCTTGGCGAAGCCTTGCTGCTTAGTCTGGCCGGCGGCACCGGCGGTGTAATGTTGGGGGTGTCGCTGGTGGAACTCGTTTCAACCTTTATTCCACGGCTACCGGTGCAACTGGCCTGGAGCTATATCGTCGCGGCGTTTGCGATTTCATTGTTGATCGGCGTTGCGGCGGGTGTGGTACCTGCGATTAAGGCGGCACGCCTGAATCCGCTCGAGGCTTTACGGGCCGAGTAAGTCTAAATGTTAGCTGGAGTCGGCCGACTCTTTGTCCAGTGAGGCGTCATTCTCGGCCAATCAACACTAATGGAAGCGAATGCTTTCAGCGCATCGGCTTTAGTCACGAAAAACAGGTCATTCCCCGAATAATTCCCGCTATCCGGCATAGTTCATCATTAAGCATTTGCTTAGCATGCACAATAAAGCCGAATCTCAGTTGTTTGGGTTTGGCATTCGATCTTAGCTGTTTTGAAAACCGAATGCGGCTTGTTTCTTAACCTCGATTTGCAAGGCGGATATAGGTAAAAACAGCCTGGCGACGACTGGATTCCCACGCCAAGATATTTCGTTAATCTCTACAAGGATAGGAATTTAAGTATGAAAAATTTGAGAAAACAGTCTTTAGTTGCCATAGGCGGTTTAGCCATGATCATGAATGCCGGCGCCGCTTCAAGTTCTACTACCCACGCTTTCGCCAGCATTGATTGGAGCACTTTTTCGATTACCGGTTTCGGGCTTGGATCGGCTTCCGCGCCAAGCTATTCTTTAACGGGACAAGGCTCGAATACCTCGTCCAATATTAGCGATTGGGTAAAGTGGCGCAGCGATGTCGCGAACACCGGTAGTTTATTCGGAGTAAGTACCGAAGGAACAGGCGCCGGTAGCGGTTCCGCGTCTGCACAGCGCAATGCCAGTTTGGCGATTTCCGGAAGCGGATTTCTGGTGATTTCGGCCGATTACCTGTTAAGCGCTGCGATCAATGGCATCAGTTGCACCGACTATTATTGCTACGATCAAAACTCGGCAAGCGCATCGGTCGGCTTTAGTTTAAGCAATTATTCCAGTAACGGCAGCCATAGTTCGGTTTCCCAGCCAGGTATCAGCCTTGGGAATTCGTGGAACTCGCCGAACTCCGGTTTGACTGCCGATCGTAAAGAAGGCGTTTTGTCGGTTGGAGTGATTGTTAACGATGGCGACATATTAAATTTTTCCAGCGTGGTTTCGGCTTTTGCTCATGATACAGGTGTCAATTCCGCCGATAGCGGCTTCGGTTCCATGACAGGAGGCGCCGGATTCACGCTGGTGAATTTCCCTTATCCAAACGTCCAAATTGCCGCCGTACCGGTACCGGCCGCAGTCTGGCTATTTGGTTCCGCTTTGCTGGGTGTGGTTGGCTTGGGACGACAAAAACGGATTCTCGTTGCCTAGAGCCGCTGACAACGGCGCATCGTTCGGAATGATGCGCCTTTTCGCTATGGTTTGTGTGCCGTTGTGAAACGAAGCAGGTTATTGATTGTTTTTACAGACTATGCCGATTCTCGGTTATTCTTGTCCGGCATTTTTAGCTCATGTCATACGAGGAATTAGCATGCTGGATATTAGCAATTATTACGAGCAACTGGTTACCGATCAGCTCTGGAAAATGACCGAAGACGCCGAGGAGCCGATCACTCAGGGGTTTATCGAAGATGTGGCCTGTTTGGCACTTAATAAGTTGCCGCCCTGTTACGTCTGCAATCCGGTCGATAAAGGCGCAAATCTTACCGAATTGAACTACCTGCAAATGAGCGAGGCTGTGAGCAAGGCAATTGCGGAAGCGATTGAACAAGTCCGGCGCCAACCGCATGATGCTCGGGAGAATTGAGTTCGGCACCCATTTGTATTTTAAAGAGTCGCTTCTTTACTGATGGAGAGATAAAGCCGTGAAAATTTTTTTACTCGGTTCGATACTGATCATTGCCTTATTCGGTTGTTCTTCGCCTAACGAAGATAAGACCGCATCCGGCGAGCAGCACAAACAGCTTTCCAACGCGGTTAAGCAACCCTTGGAACAGGCCAAGGACGTTGAAAGGCAGGTGTTCGAGAGTGCGGAACAGCAGAAGAAACAGGCGGAAGGTTTATAGAACGGTCTCGCTTACAGCAAGGATCAAGAGGATGTTCTCGATTGACGTACCCCGCGCGCCATATACGGCGGCGGGGTAGTGCGATGCCCGTTATTTCACGTTAGGGCAGTCGATGTAGGTAGGATGCGAGGTGATGACAATGGCAACACGGTGACTCTGATCCGCCGTGTTGTCAGGACCATGAGCTTCGCCGGTTGCTTTTACGGTTAGCTGTGAAGGATTTGCACCTTGTTTGACCAACATATTGCTGACCGTGCGGGCTCTTCTTTCCGACAAGTCTTGGTTGTAAGCCGGTTTGCCAACCGTGTCGGTCGTAGCCGTTACGGTTGCCGTTGCATCGGGATGCTCGTGTAAAAAATGGCCTATGTGGCTAATGGTGTCTTCCTTGGTTTTGAAAGGAACATCGCTAGCGGTTTTGAAGTAGGCAACCGTTTCATGAATGTTTTCGTGTTCGTGATGGTTTTTGCTATGCACCTCGGTCAGCCATTGGCAATACTCTTTTTCCGACGCAAGGGTGTGTTCCGCGGCGGACTTGGCCGCATTCAGCGCTTTTTGGCTTTCGTCGATGTTCCAGTAGTAGTCGTTTTGCCAGTGTTTCAGCACATGATTGGCTGTTTTAAGCTCTTTTTCAGCCATGGATGCGTGGAGTTGCGCTTGGCCGTAATGGCCTTTGGATGCGGCGTCAATTTCAGCGCTGAGTCCCGCCACATCTTTTTTCGGAGTGGAACAAGCGGTCAGCGAGATGGCCAAAACGGCAAGTGGGATGTATATATTATTTTTTTTCATGATGTTATCCTCGAGTTCAAGTGGTATCGACCGCGTTACTTGCCGTGATCCAGCGTGTCGGAATAGCCGTGATCCAGCGGGCCATAATGAGTCCAGTAGCCGGGGAAATGCCGATCGAAGTAGCGGGTGTCTTCGCTAAAACGGTCCCAAACGTAAGGTGGAGAGATAAATTCGCGGGTTGGTATTGGCGACGCGATCAGCTCAGCGACACCTAACACGGTGCGGGTGACCGTATGAGCTACGCCGCGCAGTAAGCCCCAGCTCGAGCCAAGCAGGATGTTTTGGTCGTGAGTGATGTTGACCACATTTTTAGGAATTTCGATAAAACTGGTGGTTGTGTTTGCGAAGCCTTGGCTAACTCTGGAAGTAAAACCAGCCAGATAACTTGGATTATGTTCATCCGCATTGGCCGATTGGCTTGCCATTAGTGTTCCGCACAAAACGCAGGCGGTAAATAATTTATTTTTGTTCATAGTTTATAACTCCCCTACTGTTGCAGATTTATCCCCATCCCGATTCAAAAAAATCAGGGTGAGGTACGAAAAACACGTGCACTCCGACACTAACCCAGTGTTGGCGTAAAGTCAAACACCTTGATTGATTGGCCGGCCAAATCGATTGGCGTTTACGCCATGATTTTTGAATCAATTCCAATTGTTTCCAATCCGTCATCCATCGGTTAGTTTGCCGTATCAGGCGGAACATTCAACAAAATCAAAGTATTGACCGTGGCGTCTTTGGGATGGCACCTTATTGACGATTTTCAGGTGTTGATCACATTTTAGATTGAAATCCATGCCGCTCTCTTGCGCCGGAAATATTGGCAAGCCAATGGCGAAGAGCTCTCAACCGAGATCTTGCGGTCCGAGTACGCGCAATACTTCCTCGCAGGTCGTTAAGCCCTGGGTAACTTTTTCCAAACCGTCTTCGAGTATGGTCTTATAACCGCTTTTAAGCACGACTTTTTTAAACTCCAGATGTCCGGCCTGATTGGTAATCAGGTCGCGCATTTCTTCGTTGGGAATCAGCAGCTCGATCAGACACAGGCGGCCATGGTAGCCGGAATGTCCACAGTAGTCGCAGCCCTTGCCTTTGAATAGCGGTTTTTGGTTGTTAATGAACAGCGGGCCAAGCTGTTGCAGAATGGCCGCATCGATATTATCCGGTTCGCTGCAATGCACACAAATTCGGCGCACCAGGCGTTGTGAAATAATGCCTTCCAGGCCGCTGGCCAGAACATAGGGTTTCAAGCCTAAATCGAATAAACGGGCGATGGTCGCAATCGCCGAGTTGGTATGTAGCGTCGAGAATACCAAGTGACCGGTGAGGGCGGCCTGGAAAGCCACTTCGGCGGTTTCCAGGTCGCGGATTTCGCCCAGCAGAATCACATCCGGATCTTGCCTTAAAATGGCGCGCAGTACCACCGGAAAGGTCAGATCGATTTTGCCCTTGACATTGACTTGTCCTGCCGCATCCAGGTAATACTCGACCGGTTCTTCGATGGTGACAAAGTTTTTGGTGGGGGTTGCGCCATGTTGCAGCAATGAATACAGGGTCGAGGTTTTGCCGCTGCCGGTCGGCCCGGTGCACAAAATAATGCCCTGCGGTTTGTTGATCAGGCGTTCAACCTTGATAAGGTCGGCGGCCGAAAACCCCAGCTTGTCGACAGGCTGTATCGAGGCGGTTTGATCCAGTATCCGCATCACTACTTTCTCGCCGTTGATAATGGGCAAGGTCGAGATTCTCAGGTCGACAATCCGGGTGGGCGTCTTGACCGTGACCCGTCCATCCTGGGGACGGCGGCGTTCGGCGATGTCCATTTCGGCCATCACTTTGATGCGCGATACCAAGGGACCGTGAAAATGATGCGGGATAAAAATTTTATCCTGCAAAATGCCGTCTATCCGGTAACGCACCACCACGTTTTTTGCGCGCGGTTGAATGTGTATGTCGCTGGCGCCCAGCCGGATCGCTTCGATAATTACGGCGTTGACCAGACGAATGGCGGGCGGCTCTTCGGTTTCCTGCAGCAACTGGCCCAGCGAAACATCGTCTTCTTCCTCGATAACGATTTGTATGCTTTCAAACGGGTCGTTGGTGGAAATGATTTCGTTAATATCGCCGAAACTTTGTGTTTCGCCATAAACTTCGACAATTTTTTTTGCTATATCGGCGACATTGGCCATCACCACCCGTAGCGACAGGCCGCTCATGAAGCGCAGTTCCGCCTGCAGATCCATATTGACCGGATCCGCCATCGCCATCGTTAACATGCCGTTTTCAATTTTCAGCGGCAGCACGGCATGTTGTTCGCAGATCGAGCGCGGCAATAAATTGTGTACCTCGGGAGCGACTTGAAATTCGGCCAGCGCCACCTCTTCCACCATCAATTCCTTGCGCAATATCTCCCTAATGACGGCTTCGTCCACCCATTGCCGATTGAGAATCAGCTTTAGCATCGATTCCTTGGAGGATTGTTTTAGCTTAAACAGCTCCTGCAATTGACCTGCATTGAGCAGATTTTTTTTATTGAGCATAATGGCGATCTGGCCGCTATCGGAGCCGACCAGTTTTTTTAAATTTTTGATTTCCTTGGATTTGTTGGCATTGTCGGCTGATAGCTTTTTGTTTTTTGCGATCAGGTCGTATTGTTCCAGCGCCAAGCCGACAGTGATGCGCAAATCGTCGTCGTTCCAGGGTTTGAGGATGAATTTATAGACGGCGCCTTCGTTGATCGCGCCGAGCACGGCGCCGGTATCGGCTTCGCCGGTCAGCATGATGCGGATAGTCGCCGGATGCAGGGCCTTAACCCGTTTCAAGAACTCCGCGCCGTTCATCAGTGGCATTTTGTGATCGGAAATGACCAGCTGGTATTCGTTTTCCTTCAGCAACTGCAGGGCTTCCGCGCCGGACATCGCGGAATCGATATGGTAATTTTCGCGCCGAAAAATACGCCTTAATGCGCTTAATACATTGGGTTCATCGTCCACGAACAAAATGCGGTACGCCGCCTTTTGCGCCGGGTCTTCCTCGGCATTGGCATTGCCACCGGTAAAAAGCGAGCTATAGCGGGACATGGCGATACCGGTATCCTTGCAATGGTTGGGTGTAGCCTAACATGATAGGACGGGCTTTACAGGCAGGCTGATGCTGACCAGCGTGCCTTGACCAGGTTTGCTTTTGATCTCCATGTTGCCGCCGTGAGCTTGTACGATATTAAGGCACACCGTCAATCCCAGCCCCATGCCTCTACCGACATCCTTGGTGGTAAAAAACGGATCGAAAATATGCGGCAATATCGCTTCGGGTATTCCGCAGCCGTTATCTCTCACGTCGATACAGATGCGGTCTTCTTTCAGCCGCGTGCGAAATTGAATTTTTCCGACGGATGTCATCGCGTCGACCGCATTCATCAGCAAACTTAATAACACCTGACCTAATTTACCAGGATGACAGCGAAGCGGTGGGATTTCGCCCAAGTCCAGTATGACTTGGGCCTTGTCGCGGAGTTCGGCGGCGGCGATATTGCACACTTGGCCGATAAGTTGATTGATGTCCGCGTTCTCATCCGCCGCCTCGTCGATTCTGGAAAAACCTTTTAAATCCTTGACAATGGCTGCAATCCGGTCGGCCCCGTTGATGCTTTCATCGAGAATATCCTTCAGATCCTGTTGCAGACAAGCCATGTCTTCCGCGCGCCAAGCGGCCTGCAATGTATCGATGTTGGCGCCGGATTCGACCAGCGCGGCAATTTTGTTAAGCGATGTCAGATAGGATGATGCCGTGGATAGATTGCTGCGGATAAAACCGATAGGGTTATTGATTTCATGGGCAACCCCGGCTGCCAGCCGGCCCACGGATGCCAGTTTTTCGCTTTCGTAGAGCTTGAGTTGAGCGCTCTCGATGGTTTTAACCTGCTGCTTGACCCGTTGCTCCAGGGTTTCCGCCAGGGTTTTATAGCGCAGCTCCGATTTTTCCAGTGCGGCGTGGCGGCGCTGGAGCTCTTCAAAGTCGGCATGCTGGGTTTGTATATGCAGGTCGGAAGCCATTACATAACGAGCATTGCTTCTCAGCAGCAGCGTGACGATGTCAGCCGCGGCCTGCAATCGCTGGGGCGGTACGTCGGCGCTTATGCTGCCGATTGCTTCCAGTTCGACGCGTAAGGGTATGCTGGGTGCGGCTTCCGTTGTTGGCGGTACGCCGACCAGGCAGGCGCCCTGACTGTCGACGACAGCGACCGTTGCCCCGAGCAATCCTTGCAGGGCCGTCAGCAGGCGGTGGCTGTCGATTCCGCGCAGCAGGTCTTGTAGCGTCAGGTCGCGTTCGAAATCGTTTAACATGGCAGCCGGTGCGATTAAACCGTTCCGGTGGCGGCAATTTGCCCTGTCGATTGCCGAACAAATTCGTCGCGCGACAAGCCGTGGTTTTGTTGAAAACCAAACTCTTCGTTCAGCCTGTCGTAGACTTGGGGCAGCAGCGCGTTGAACGTCTCCACGACACCGCGGCCGTCCAGCGCGGAACTGAAAGCGATCGGCCATGGCGCGGCTTCCCAGATTTTCATGACCTCATTTTCACTGAGGATGTTTGTCAGATCGCGCTTATTGAATTGCACCACCAGCGGCAGACGATCAAAATCGATGCCGACCCTGGCGGCATTGTCTTCAAGGTTGGCGAACGATTCGCCATTATTAACGCTTTGAGTGCGTTGCGAATCGGCGACGAAAACCACGCCGTCGGCGCGGGAAAGCACCGCTTTACGGGTGCTGTCGTGCACCACCTGGCCGGGGACGGTATACAGCTTGAACTTGATCAGTAATCCCGAGGGCGCCTTAAAACCCAGCGGCAACAAGTCGAAAAACAATGTGCGGTCGTTCGCGGTCTCCATCATCATGATTTCCCCCTTGAGATCGGTACGCAAAATATCGTGAAGACGCATCAGATTAGTGGTTTTTCCGCTTTGCGCGGGACCGTAATAGACTAATTTAATGCTCAGTTTGTTATTTTCTTCGTCGTATATTGCCATGATTGCGAGCTTTTATGTCTATCGAAAATTGACCGGCAACATTAAGTTTTGTCTTGAGAAGGTAGCATATAACGCCGTCTATAGCTTAGGTTTTTCAATGATTTGCCTTAGGGTTGACGCCATAGCTTTTAAATAAATATCTGATTTCCTCCAGGCCGTCCTCTATCGACCAGGTCACTGCCTGCGACAGCAAATCCAGCAAGATCACGGCATTGATGGTGGCGTCTTCGGTAACGGCAGCCTTAAGGCGCTTTGCTAGTGCTCTGTTGACGATTTGCAGATTTTGATAAATCGCCGTCAGATGGTCCAATTCCAGGCTGAAATCCAGACCGTCCTTGCGCCGGAAATATTGTGCCAGCAGATACATGGAGGTGGTGCGGTAAATAGTTTCGTCCTCGCTGGCCAGAGGTAGGTGGAAGCGTGCCATCGGTTTCAGATATTCGGTATGCGGACAAGGGCTAGTAGCCATTACCAGACCTAAAATCGAACTTAATGCTCTTTGCATGGTGGTATCGCCGCTGATAGTGCGCTCGGCTGTCACCACTTCCAGTTTGACGCTCTGATAGGATGCCACGCTGCTGCACAAGCTCAGTACCGGCATGAGGTTGACGGCAACCGGACAAAACGGCGATTTGGCTGTATTCAAGGGGCAGTTTTCGCATTGCTGATAATCCAATGCTGCCCAGTTTTGTGGCGTAAGCTCGGTTGCGGGAATAAAGGTGCAACTGAATTTATCGATTTGAATCGGAAATTCAATTAATTTGTCATCGGGGAAAAGCAGCCTATATAAAAAATACAGTTTTTGTTCATTCATCTGTTTTCCCGATGATCGATTTATTTACTGGCGTTATGGGGTAAACTTGCAACGGAAGCTTTCCGTAGGGGGCGTAAATGCCCCAGACAATCCTCATTACCGGCAATGTGTACCATGAACGAACAAGATATTAAAATTCTTCTCGTCGATGACGAACCCAGTGTGTTGAAAGCCTTGTCGCGCTTGCTGAAGCAATATCATTTAATCACGGCTAGTAGTGGCGAAGAAGCGTTATTGTTGGCCGAGGAGTATGCTTTCGACCTGGTCATTTCCGATTACCGGATGCCCGGCATCAACGGAATCGATTTTTTAATCTTCTTCAAACGGCTGCAGCCGGATGCCATTCGCGTGGTTTTGACCGGTTTTGCCGATCTTGAAGGCGCCCAGCACGCGATTAACGAAGCCGAAGTCTTCAGGTTTATCAATAAGCCGTGGAGCAATCTGGAAATTACTAACGTCGTTGAGAATGGTTTGGCCCATAAACGGATTTTGATGGAGAACAAGCTTTTGGCCGACAAGGTTCGCGCCCAGCAAGCATTGCTGGATGAAAAAGACGCGATTCTCAAGGCGCTTGAGCAAGAAGAGCCCGGTATTACCAAAGTCAATTGGGCGGAGGACGGTTCCATCATCCTCGACGACAAGGATTTTGAGTAAGGCCCGTTCAGCTATTTTCCTCGTTTCCCATGCGTATGCGCAGAATCAGATTCTTGGTGTGTTTTCTCAGGTTTAGAATGTCTTCGACGTTTTTATCGGTCAAAATCTGATCTTTAAGGTACAGCACGTCGTTGCAGATTATTTCGGCGGCTTCCATGCCCGGTTGCAATTGGGTCCAGGATATTTCGATCACCGGCCGTTCATCGTCGCTTTCCGATTCCGCCAGCAAGGCCAGAAACAGATCCACCGCCTCAGGATCGTACAGGCTGTTCTTTTTCGAAAATAGGCGGCTTTTAACCTGCTCGGTAGTCATGGCGGTACCGGTAATCGAGCCGTCAAGATAGGTGATATAGTCGCGGATCACCGTCAATATCCGCGCACCCTTGGGAATGTCTTTACCCGACAAACCGGCCGGATGTCCCGAGCCGTCGTAATGTTCGTATTGATGGCTGATCAAGGCCGCCGCCGGCTGGAGTTGCTCGATGCCTTTCAGCAAGCTCTGACCTTCCAGGGCATGATTCAGGAAACGTTTTTTTTGCTGGCTGTTCATCGCCATCAGCGGCATTGTCAGCAGCGTGTCCGGCAAACTCATCTTACCGATTTGCAGCAATAAACCCGCGTAGACGATATCCTTAATCTCCGCGGCGTCCATATTCATCCTCAGCGCCACTTCCCGTGCGTTTTCGGCAATATATTTGGCGTGGCCGCTCTTGATGCCGGGCCGCATTTCAATGGTTTTTGCGAAGACCTTGACCGAGTCCGTGTATTGTTTTTTTAGCGCATCGTGAGCTTGATCGATGCGCAACAGCGAGGTTTTTAATTGTTCGGTGCGTTTTTCAACCTTCTCTTCCAGGCTCGCGTTCAGTTCCTTGAGTTGCCGGTTTTGCCGATTGATAATCTCGAACAGTTGTTGACGTTCGTCGCGCAGCCGCTTTTGCTCCAGCGCATTGTTGACCAACATTTTCAGCTCGTTGTCTTCCCAGGGTTTGCTGAAATAACTGTAAATTTTGCCTTTGTTGACCGCGGCAATGGTCGATTCGATGTCGGCATAGCCGGTCAACAAAATGCGCACCGTATCCGGCCAGCGCTCGGCCGCCCGAGTCAGAAATTCCGCACCATCCATTTGCGGCATCCGCATGTCGGAAATAATCAGATCGATGGGGTGTTGCTTGAGTATCTCCAAACCGTCCGCACCGTTTTCCGCCAGTTGCACGTTATAGTCGCCGGAACGAAACAAGCGCTTTAGCGACTTTAATACATTAGGTTCGTCATCGACGAACAGAAGATTGGCCGGTTGGTTTGCGGATGGGGATAGGTCGTTCATGGCTCGCAGCTTATCAAAAGGCTAGTTGGGGGCGGCATGGACAGGCAGGTAAATCCGGAACTTTGTGCCTTGGCCGATTGCCGAGTGGATGTCGATACTGCCTTGATGGTCCTTGATGATTTTATAGGATAGCGATAATCCCAATCCCGTGCCCTTGCCGATAGGCTTGGTGGTAAAAAACGGATCGAATATTCTGGCCCTGGTTTCCTCGCTCATGCCTTGGCCTGTGTCCTCCACCTCGACCCACAGCCAGTCGGCGTCCTTGTAGCCGGTACGTACCGTGATTTTGCCGAATTCTTCGATGGCTTGCGCGGCATTGACCAACAGGTTCATGAATACCTGATTGAGCTGAGCGCCGACACATTCGAAGGGTTTAATGCCGCCGTATTCCCTGATGACTTCGGCCTTGTATTTTAACTCATTGTTGACGATATTCAGGGTGGCATCCATCCCGGCTTCAAGATCGAACATCTCCCGCACCTGTTTATCGATCCGAGAAAAATCGCGCAAATCCTGGACAATTTTTTTGGCGCGAGTGGCGCCTTCCAACGATTCGTTGACCAGATCGGCAGCATCGTCTTTCAAGAAGTTCAGATCGACGGCCTGTTTGAGTTGCTCAAAAGCCTGGATTTCTGGATGGTCGGCCGGCAGTTGGCCGGCGAGCCGTTCGGCCTGTTCCGATATCTGTATTAAATCCTGAATATATTGTTTTAGGCTGTTGAGATTGGAATAAATGTAACCCAGGGGGTTGTTAATTTCGTGAGCGACGCCTGCCGCCAGCTGGCCGATCGATGCCATTTTTTCCGATTGCACCAGATGCGCCTGGGTTTCTTTAAGTTGCAGGTTCAGCAGGGTCTGCTGATTTTTTTCGATTTCCAGGGTTTTATTGGCGGCTGTCAGCGCTTGAGTCCGTTCGTTGACGCGTTCTTCCAGTTCCTGATTCATCTTGACCAGTTCGGCTTCCGCTTGTTTTTGGGGTGTGATATTCATGCCGCAGCCCATCAAGCCGGCAAATTCGCCGTTTTTCCGGATTCTGGGAACGGCGGTTTCCAGAATCCAGACTATAGGGTTATCCGGCGTACGTAGACGGTATTGGATTTCAAATTTGGTCAGTTCGGCCGCCGCTTTTTGGTAAGTTTGCACCACCTTGTCCCTGTCGTCCGGGTGAATGCTATTCATCCATTGTTGTTTGTCGACATTGCTATGCTTGATACCGAAAGTTTTAAACCAGAAGCGGTTGCAGAAAATCGGAAAATTCTTGGCGTTGGTTACCCAGATCAGCGCTTGCAGGTTATCGGCCAGTTCCTTGAAGCGATCTTCGCTTTCCCTGAGCGCCGAATAAAGATTGCTGTGCAAAATGTCGACCTGTTCGCGCCGGTCTATTTCGATCTGGGCGGCGTCGATGCCTTTGATCAGGCTGATCGCCATTTGCTTGTCGGTCTTAAGGGTGTGGTGGCATAGCCAATCGACCAAAAAATCCAGCAAATCCTTGGAGATCGTGGTGGCATCCTGCTGTGCATCGGCTTGAACCCGCTGCATTTTATCGATAAATTCCTGATGTTGCTGGCGGTGCTTGGCGAACATCTCCGGGTTATAACCGGCTTTTTCCATCAGATCGTCTTCGTGCTGGAAATGGTAAACCGTATAATCAACCAATTCGTTGACGGTTTCGACGATGGTTTGCCGGTCTCCGCCCAATGCCACGACCTCGTCCAGCCGGTTGATCAACGCCACCAGATGTTGATGTTGCCGGTCGACGCTATCGATGCCGACCAGAAGCTGGTCATTCCAAGTTAAAATGCTCATGATTGTGTTCTGTTATCAGAAATGCCAGGTAATGAGTTTAAATGTTTGCATTATGGCACAATGCCTGTTAGGAACCTGAATTGTCAAGACAAGCGGATAACCTATGATGAATGCACAAGATTTCGAAGGCTTGAAGGCCTTGCTTGACTCGGCGTTCCCCAAAAAATGCGGCAATTGCGGCTATGTTTACGAAACGGCCGAACAGTTTTTCCTGGAAACCCAGGATATGCCTAGAGGGCGTTCTTCGCTGAAATCGGCCGTCGAGGAAGATGGCGCAACCGTTGTCGAAGCATTCAGAAACTGCCGGTGCGGTTCATCCCTGATGGATGAATTCGGTTGTCGGCGCGACGCGTCGGAAAAAGGCCGGCAACAGCGCGAGGCATTCGACAAAATGTTGGCCTTGCTATTGGGCCGCAATATTCCCGAGCCGATAGCTCGATCCGAAATTGCCAATTTTCTGCGCGGCAAGCCCAATCAACTGAAATCCCTATTGAGCGAGGATTCAGGGTAGCGTTGCGGTATCCAGCGTAGCAGCCGCTTAACCTTTTAGGAATTTACTGCGGTTGGGCGATTGAATGATCAGATCCGGAATGGCCGACAACGGCAGTTCGCCGTCGGTGCCGCCTAGTTTTACAGCTTCCTTGGGCATGCCGTACACCACGCAGCTGGCTTCGTCCTGGGCTATGGTCAGTGCGCCGGTATCATGCAGTTCTTTCAAGCCATGGGCGCCGTCATCGCCCATTCCGGTCATGATGATGCCCAAGGCATTTTTACCCGCGGCTTGTGCCGTCGAGCGAAACAATACATCGACCGATGGCCGGTGGCGGCTGACCAGTGGCCCGTCTTTAATTTCAACCCGGTATTGCGCGCCGCTACGCCGCAACAGCATGTGTTTGCCGCCGGGCGCAATCAGTGCCAGGCCGGGAATGACCCTGTCATCCTGCTCCGCTTCCTTGACGGTAATTTGCGACAGACTGTTGAGACGCTGGGCAAATGCGGCGGTAAAGGCTTCCGGCATATGCTGGACAACCACGATGCCGGGCGCGGTGCGGGGCAGGCGAGTCAACACATATTCCAGCGCCTGGGTGCCACCGGTCGATGTACCTATGGCGACCACCCGGTCCGTGGTTTCCGACATTGCGGTTAAGCCGGCGGGGGCAATCACCGTATCTGCGCTTAGTTTAGGTTGGCTTCCCAGCGGCAATTTACCGGGTGTGCCCGGCATTTTTTTCACTCGGGCGTGAGCCGCGGCTTTTATGGCGTCGGCCAGCAAGGTCTTGGAGTCCTGCAAAAAACCTTTCAGATTGATGGTCGGCTTGGTGATGATGTCGACCGCGCCGGCGCTCATGGCCTGCATCGTGACTTCCGCGCCCTTGGCCGTTAGCGTCGAGCAGATCACGACCGGAGTCGGGCGCTCCTGCATCAGTTTCCTCAGAAAAGTAATGCCGTCCATACGTGGCATTTCAATGTCCAGCACGATTACGTCGGGCCATTCCTTTTCCATGCGGGCCAGGGCAAAAATCGGATCGGGCGCCACGCCGACGACTTTTATGCCGGGTAAACTGTCCAGCAAGCCGGTTAAAACCTGTCTGACGACCGCGGAGTCATCGACAATAAATACTTTTGTGTCTGCCATGGGTTTTTACGTTGCCGGGTGATGATTGAGGTCCGCTTACCAGAATTCGGCCGTGCTTTTGAATTTTTCGCGTTCTTCGAGATTCTTTTTCCAGTAGCGCCGTTCTTCTTTTTCCAATAGTTGTTGGAGATTGTGATCGATTTTCTTCACAAATACCGAATAATCGCTGCCGACAAAGTGCACGGTTCTGCCTATTTTGCCGCCCAGACAGGCGCTGACCAACGGAATGTTCTCCTTTTTCAGAAACTCCTTGATGAAGAGGACATTGACATCGCCAACCGTTTGCTTGCTACCGTTGTCTTCCCGCAATTCCAGCACATTGCCGCCGCCAAAACATTTAGCTTTCAAGTTTAGCCTGTTTGCGCCTTGTTTCATCATTTCGTTGATCAGCAGTTCCATGGCATAGATGCCGTAACGGCCCTCATCGGATTCGATGATAGGCGAATTGTGGGCATGGTGGCGATAGGCCAGCAAAAAATGGTTCATGCCAATGATACGGTTGACTGGATCGTACAGGCAGGCCGCCACACAGGAGCCCAGTAATGTCGAAATGACTTCCTGATGGCGGCTGACATAGTACTCGCCGGGATCGATAACAATCCGTCTGGTGCCGTTGAACGGTAGGATCTTCATGGCTTTCGGTAAATCGACGGACTGATCAATTGTAAGTGATCGGTAACCCTATGTAGGCTTTCAGCGTGGCTGACGAAAAAGTATCCGCCGGGTTTTAAGGCTGCGATCAGACGTTCGACGACCTGTTTTTTAGTATCTTGATCGAAATAAATCAGCACATTGCGCAGAAATATCACTTCGAATTTGCCGAGTTTAGGGGGTAAGGGATTCATCAAGTTGATGTGATCGAAACTGACGCGGTTGCGTAATTTGGGATCGATGCGGAAAAAGCCTTCCTGGGAGCGTACGCCTTTCAAGCAATATTTTTCCAGCAGGCGGTTTTCCATGTGTTCCAGTCTGTCCATCATATAGACGCCGGCCCGAGCACTCTCCAGAACGCGTGTACTTAAGTCGGAGCCGAAAATCTCCCAGTTGCGCATGCCTAGATTTTCCGCCATGACCATGGCCAGGCTGTAGGCTTCCTCGCCAGTGGAACTGGCAGCGCTCCACACCCTGAAATGTTCGCCTCGCCAAGGCTTAAGGATAGTGTCGCGGAAAAATTCAAAGTGTTTGGGTTCGCGGAAAAAATAGGTTTCGTTGGTGGTCAGGATGTTGACCAACTTTTGAAATTCGTCCGGATAATCCGAATCGGTGGCTAAATCGTAGTAATCGCCGTAGCGGACCAGTCCATAATGATCGAGGCGATTGGCCAAGCGGCTGGCAACCATGGTCAATTTTTCCGGCGCTAGGGCGATGCCTGCGTGGTCGTATATCAACCGCCTGAAGCGCTCAAATTCTTCGGGGGTGATGGGGGAAGCGCTAATGACAAGGTCCTCTGGTATGAATGGGGCCGGTGATGTTAAGCGAATCGGCGCTTGTTGCCATGACGCACGACTCAGGGCATCGAAAACCTAACAATATGCTAGGTTGAATGATGCCGTAAAACTCTCTAGTATCACTACTTAATTTTCATATTATATGGAATCCTTATGATTCGTACAGCCAATGCTCCCGCCACCCAAAAGATCAGTCCGCTAAGTTTCTACATTCTACCCGCAGTGCTGGGCGTGGCCGGCGGATTGCTGAGCTGTCTGCAGACTGGATTCAATTTGGTCAATGTAGGCTTGACTTTGCTGCTCGGCGTGGCAGGCTTTGCGGTTGGCTCGGCTTTGTTTAACAAACAGCAAGCCGGCGTGGAGGATGTCAATCACGCCTGGCAGGAAGACGAGCAGCGTAAACTCGATGATCTTAAGGGCTATGCCATGGAACTGGAGCGGCTGTTTCTTCAGGTCGTGCCCATCCTGTTACGTCAGGTACAGACTTCCCGTACCCATACCGAACAGGAGGTTACCGTGTTAACCAACCGTTTTGCGGCGATGGTTAGCCAGCTTGAACAGCTGATTTCCGGCACCGGTCATAGCGCAAAAGGCCGCAGTGTCGATGTGCTGTTCGGCGAAAGCCGGGAGGCACTCACGGCCGTATTGAAAGTGTTGAGCCAAATTCAGGATGTGGAGCATGCGGTGGTTGATGAAGTGCGTAAGTTATCCTCGCACACTCAGCAACTGGATGCGATGGCCCAGGAAGTCCGCAAGGTTGCCGAACAAATCAATTTACTGGCGCTCAATGCCGCCATCGAAGCCGCCAGAGCCGGCGAGAACGGCCGAGGATTTGCGGTGGTGGCCGACGAAGTGCGGAAGCTGGCCGGCTTTTCGTCGTCCACCGGCGAAAGAATCAGCCGGGCGATCGCCGATATCAATTCGGCGATGACCTCTACCTTGCGCATGTCGGAAACCTCCGGTTCCACCGACGACAAGGCCATACGCGACGCCGAGCAGGCGATCCGTACCGCGCTGGATGACTTGCGGGTGGCTCTGGACATGTTCAAGAACGATGCAGACCTGCTGCGCGGCAACAGTGCGCAAATTCGCGATGAAATTTTCTCGGTACTCACCGCCTTCCAGTTTCAGGACCGGGTTAGCCAGATGCTGTCGCATGTCGAGAATAACTTGAACGGCCTGCAAACTGCGGTCGACAGTGCGCATGGCAGTGGCGACCGGCATGCCAATAGTCTGGATGTTGCCAAGACCTTGTCGAAAATGGAATTGAGTTACACCATGCCGGAAGAACTGATTAACCATCTTTCAACGACATCGACCAGTCACCAGCAGACGGCGGTCAAAAGCGACGAAATCACATTTTTCTAAAAGCAGAGAAGGACTAAACCATGGCTAAAACCATCATGATTGTTGACGATTCGGCTTCCATCCGCCAAGTGGTGGGTATCGCCCTGAAAGGAGCGGGCTACGATGTGATAGAAGCCTGCGATGGAAAAGATGCGCTGGGTAAACTGACTGGGCAGAAAATCAACCTGATTATTACCGATGTCAATATGCCGAATATGGATGGTATTACCTTCGTTCAGGAAGCTAAAAAACTGGATGCGTATAAATTTACGCCGATGATGATGCTGACCACCGAGGCGGCCGACGACAAAAAACAGGCCGGTAGGGCGGCGGGCGCCAAAGCCTGGCTGACCAAGCCCTTTCAAGCGCCGACCTTGTTGGATGCGGTATCGAAACTGGTATTGCCTTAGTTTTTCCCGCCGATATTTAGGGAGGCAGCCTTGGCTATTGAAATAAAACAACAAAAAAAAGGTTTTATCCATCTAGCCGTTCAGGATGAGATGACCGTCTATACCGTGCTGGAACAAAAACAGCAGCTTTTCGATTATTTGAAATCGGCCAAGGAATTGCAGATGGATTTGGCCGGTGTCACCGAAATCGACAGCGCCGGCGTACAGCTTTTGATGTTTCTCAAGCAAGAGGCTGTCAGCCGTAACATTCAATTCAGTTTGGCGCAGCACAGCCAAGCTGTCGTCGAGGTGTTGGAACTGCTTAATCTTAGCAAGCACTTCGGCGATCCCATCGTCATCTCCGCGGACTGGAAATCATCATGAGCGAATTAGACGCCGCCTTAACCATCTTTGCCCAGGAGGCGGAACAACTCTTGGCGGATATGGAAGATGCACTGTTGTCATTGGAATCCAATCCCGACGACAGCGAAACCATCAACCGCCTGTTTCGTGCCATGCATACCATCAAGGGCTCTTCGGGTTTATTCGGCTTTAATACCATTGTGACCTTTACCCACGAAGCGGAATCGGTATTGGACAAAGTCCGAAATGGCGAGCGTTCCATCGATGCCGAATTGGTTTCAGTGTTGCTGGACAGCAAAGACCATACCGCCAAACTCGTCGAACATTGTCTGGCGAATAAGGATGCGCCATTACCGTCCGATCTGTCGGCTGTCGGCAATCGCTTGATCAAGGAATTAACCGGTAAACAGGAAACCGGCATTCAAGTTAGCGCCGCCGAAAGTTCCAAGCTGGAAAGCGAAGGTGGCGAGGAAATATCGGTTGACGACAATTGGCTGATTTCATTGGATTTTAAACCTAACGCCTTTCGAGACGGCATGGACCCGCTGTCGTTCATCCGTTATCTGAAAACCCTGGGCGATATCAAGCAGATTCTAACGGTGGCCCCGGATTTGCCCTTGGGCGAGGCCATGGATGCGGAGAGCTGTTATCTGCATTTCAAAATAGCTTTTCAAAGCGACGCCAGCAAGAAAACCATCGAAGCGGTATTCGAATTCGCCGACGAAGATTGCGATATCAAGATTCTGCCGCCCAATTCCAAAATGGAAGAATACCTGAAGCTGTTGGAGGCTCAGGATGAAACGCATGTCAGCCGATTGGGCGACATGCTGGTTGAGGTGGGGGCGCTGACCCAGAACGATGTCAATCACGCCTTGCAAAGCCAGATGGCAATCCGCGAAGCCGAGGACGAAACAATTAAGCCGCTGGGGGAGATATTGGTCGAGCAGCACGTCGTGCAGCAGCCGATCGTCGAGCAGGCACTGAAAAAACAGGAACAGACCAAACAAAAACTGGCAACCGAAGCCAATTACATCCGGGTCGATGCCGCCAAGCTCGGGCATTTGATCAATCTGGTCGGCGAACTGGTGATTTCCAGCGCGGCGATGAATCTGATCGTCGAGCGCCACGGCCTGAGCGATGCCGGGGATGTTGCCGCCAGCATGAATGCGCTGGTCGGCGGCATCCGCGATACGGCGCTGGAGCTGAGGATGGTACAAATCGGCGAAACTTTCTCCCGTTTCCGGCGGGTGGTTCGCGACGTCAGCAAGGAACTGGATAAGGACATCGAACTGTACATCAGCGGCGGCGAAACCGAGCTGGATAAAACCGTGGTTGAAAAAATCAACGATCCGTTGACGCATTTGATCCGTAATGCCCTGGATCACGGCATCGAAACGCCGGAGCAGCGTATCGCGGCCGGCAAACCGGCAACGGGCACCGTGCAGCTTAATGCCTTTCATCAATCAGGACATATCGTCATCCAGATTGCCGACGATGGCGCCGGGCTTAACAGCGAAAAAATCGTCGCCAAAGCTGTTGCCAATGGCCTGATCAAACCCGATCACGGCTTGTCGCAACAGGAAATCCATAACCTGATTTTTGCCGCCGGACTCAGCACCAAGGAGCAAGCCACCAATCTATCCGGCCGCGGTGTCGGCATGGATGTGGTCAAGAAAAATATCGAAGCCCTGCGCGGTACGGTGAGCATAGCCAGCGAAGAGGGGCAGGGCACCACCATCAGCATAGAGCTGCCGCTGACTTTGGCGATTATCGACGGCTTTATGGTGGCTGCCGCACAAGAGCGCTACATCATCCCATTGAGCATGGTCGACGAATGTATCGAGATGGATCCCAACGAATGCGAGATCGATGAGGTTCAACACTACATCAATTTGCGCGGCCAGGTCTTGCCCTATCTGCGTCTGGGCGACTACTTCCATCATCGCCGCGACAATACAATTAAAAAACGCGAAAGCATGGTGGTCGTTAAATCCGGACAGGATAAGGCGGGATTTGTGGTGGACGAATTGCATGGCGAACATCAAACCGTAATCAAACCGCTCGGCAAGGTGTTCGAACAACTGAAAGGCATTACCGGCGCCACGGTATTGGGCGACGGCAATGTTGCCTTGATTCTGGATGTACAAGGCTTGATCCAGGCGGCGATTAAAAACAAAAATCGTTTCACGCCACGGCTGACGTCGCAACGCCTGCAGTAAATTAAAGATTTTTATTTCTTAAAAGTAAGGAAGTTCCATGAACATAAATGACCTCAAAATAAAAACAAAAATTCTGACGGGGGCGATGCTGTTAGTGGCAATTACCATCGGCTTTGGCCTATTGGCCAAAATCTATATTGGCGATGTATCCGGAGCATTATTTGGTATTACCGACAACAACGGCAAGTCGGTGGAATATGCGACCGGCGTGGAAAGAACGGCACTGCAGACCATACTGGCGCAAAGAGCGTTTCGAGTCTCGGAAAAAGACGAGGATGCTCAAAAAGTTGAAGAGAGTGTGAAAGAGGTACTGGGCAATCTGGATAAAGTCGATCAGATTGCCAAACAGTTCAACAATAGCGAACTGCTCAATCAATCCAAAGTGGCGCGGGAAAGTACCCTGAAATTTACCGACAAATTCCGGGCGGTGGTTGCTGCGGTCAAAGCCAACCAACGGGCCGTCGAGATCATGGTCGATAAAGGCAATGCCGTGGCCAAGGCAACCGATGCCGATATGAACCGGCAGGTCAGCCGTTATAAAGAGGCCATGGGGAAAAAGGATGCTACCCAGCAGGAACTGGATCATTTCGTGCAGCGCTATATCGGTTCTACCGGAGCCTATATCAAGGCGATGGAAATCATGCGTGCCGAGAAGGAAGAGGTCAATTACAAGGACAGGGTAGCCTGGAAAAAAATGCAGGTCTGGTTGCCTGAGTTGATCGGTATCTTTAATGAACAGGAAAAAGCAGCTAGTAGCGAAGAAAGTAAAAAAATTATTGCCGATGCCCGAAATCTGGTCCTTGAATACCAGCAAGCGGCTCAGAGCTGGATCGACAATGACGACAAGCTGAATGTCATTCGCAAGGAAATGCTGGAAGCGGGCGACAATGTCATCAAACAAGCGCAAACTGCCGAGGAAGCCGGTTATGCGCAGTTAGGCGTTGCCCGCAATCAGGCCGAGCAATTGGTCAACGATGCCAATAAAATCATTGTCGGCACCATCGTCGCCGCCTTGATTTTGGGCGTCATCATCGCGATGTTCCTGGCCAACCTGATTACCACGCCGATTACCGTCGGCGTCACATTTGCCAAATCGCTAGCCGAGGGGGATTTGACCGCCAAGCTGGACGTCAACGGCAAGGACGAAATCGGCCAGTTGGCCCAAGCCTTGCGCGATATGCGCGATAAACTCAGTCAGGTGGTTGCCCAAGTACGCTCCAACTCCGATACGCTGGCCAGTGCTTCGCAACAAGTCAGCGCCACGGCGCAATCCATGAGCCAGATGGCCACCGAGCAAGCGGCCAGCGTCGAGGAAACCACTTCGTCAATCGAGGAGTTGAATTCGTCGGTGCAACAAAACACCGAAAATGCCCATGTCACCGAACAAATGGCCACCAAATCGGCCGGCGAGGCTAAAGATGGCGGCGAGGCTGTGAATGAAACCGTCGCCGCGATGAAGCAAATCGCCAAAAAGATCAGTCAAATCGAAGACATTGCCTACAAAACCAATCTGCTGTCGCTGAATGCGGCGATCGAAGCCGCTTCAGCAGGCGAGCACGGCAAAGGCTTCGCCGTGGTGGCTGCCGAAGTGCGGAAGCTGGCGGAAAGCAGCCGAGTGACGGCCGAGGAAATCAACGAGCTGGCGAGCAATAGCGTGGCCATCGCCGAAAAAGCCGGCAGCCTGATTGCGACCGTGGTGCCGAATATCGTCAAAACCGCCGACCTGGTGCAGGAAATCAATGCCGCTTCGATGGAGCAATCCAGCGGCATCAACCAAATTAACGAAGCCATGCGGCAACTGGACAGGGCGACACAGCAAAATGCTGCCAGCGCCGAAGAGTTGGCGGCCACCTCCGAGGAATTGAATGGTCAAGCCACGCAACTGCAACATGCGGTGGCGTTCTTTAAACTCGATGAAGGTGGCATGTCGCAATCCTCAAGCAGAACGGCGCCTCCGGCCTATCGGCAAACACGGATGCCCGCCAAACCCGTTCGCGTCAATAAACCGGTAGCCGGTAACGTTGCAGCCGAGTCTTCCCTGGATTTCAACGATCAGGATTTTGAGCGCTTCTAGTTTGTGGAGAATAGGCCATGGCCAATCTGATGCAAAAACAAACCGGCAATACCGGCCTGGCGGTACAAGAACAGGCCGGCCAGTATTTGACCTTTCTGGTGGGCGACGAAAGTTTTGCCGTCAGTATCCTGGATGTGAAGGAGATCATTGAAATTACCCATGTCACCCATGTGCCGTTAACGCCGGATTTTATTTACGGTGTGATCAATTTGCGCGGCAATGTGGTGCCGGTGATCGATCTGTCGGCGCGGCTGAAAAATCGCCGCGCCGAAATCAGTAAACGTAGCTGTATCGTGCTGGTGGCTATCGAAACGCCGGAAGGTATGCAACTGATCGGTATGTTGGTGGATGAGGTTAGGGAAATTCTGGAAATCCCTTCCGCCAACATTCAGCCCGCACCGGATTTTGGTGCCGATATTCGCACCGATTTTATTCAGGCGATGGCGCGCGTCGACGAAGTGTTTATCATTTTGCTGGCTATCAATCGGGTGTTGTCGCTTGAAGAATTGTCGCAATTGAACCGGATCACGCAAGACGCGGAATCGGCTAACGGATAGCTCATCAGTTTTGCCGAGAGTCGCTCGGCAAAATGCTTACAACGCCCATGGAGTCGAATCGGCAAGCGAATCGATCCGTTTAGGAGCCGAAAATGAATTGGTTTACGAATCTCAAAATTAGCCGAAAGCTCATGCTGTCCACCAGTTTGCTGATGGCCTTGATTGTATTGACCGGCGGTGTTGCCTTGTATGGCTACAATAACATGCGGGCGTCGCTTCAGACTGTTTATGCCGATCGTTTGGTACCGTCTGTCGATTTGGCTGACATAAGAAACTTGATGAATGCCAATATCAGGGAGGTTTTGCTCGCCGTACAACACGATCCCGTGTTCCCCATCGCCAAGGTGCATGAGAGCACTCATCAGATCGGCAAGCACGCCAATGCCATCAAAGCCAATATCGATAAAATCGATAAAAAGTGGCAAGAATACATGGCGACTTATCTGACACCCGAGGAAAAAAAACTCGCGGGCGATTTCGAGACGACACGGAAGGCCTTTGTGCGGGACGGTTTGCTGGTTGCCATGGGGCATCTGGAAGCTGGAGACTACGAAGCCGCGGCCCTGCATGCTGTTAAAAATGCCCTGCCGCTGTTTCAGACGGCGACGGAAGCCCAGGATAAATTGATTCAATTACAGTTGGATGTGGCCAAGGCGGAAATGGACAAAGCCGATGCCATGAATCAACAATTCATCCAATTGATGATCGTTGTGGGTGTTTTGACTGTTCTGGGGTTGCTCGGCGTGCTTTGGATCGCGCGGCGCATCACGCTGCCGCTACAAGAGCTGGTCGAAGTGGTTGGCCGGATCGCCGATGGCGACCTGAGCGTTGCCGTTGAGGCGCAAAGCCTGGATGAGGTCGGCCAATTGAGCCAATCGCTGCACGACATGTTGGCGCGGCTGAATAACGTCGTGCAACAGGTCCGCGCCAATTCCGACAATCTGTCCAGCGCATCCCAGCAAGTCAGTGCCACCGCGCAATCCCTGAGTCAGATGGCCACCGAGCAGGCCGCCAGCGTCGAAGAAACCACCTCGTCCATAGAGGAACTCAACGCATCGGTGCAACAGAATACCGAGAATGCGCATGTCACCGAACAGATGGCGACCCGTTCGGCCGGCGAAGCCAGAGACGGCGGTACTGCGGTTAATGAGACCGTCGCCGCGATGAAGCATATCGCCAAGAAGATCGGCCAGATCGAGGATATTGCCTACAAGACCAATTTGCTGTCGTTGAATGCCGCGATCGAAGCCGCTTCCGCCGGCGAGCACGGCAAGGGCTTTGCCGTGGTGGCTGCCGAGGTTCGGAAACTGGCGGAAAGTAGCCGGGTAACGGCCGGAGAAATCAACGAATTGGCGACCAATAGTGTGGCGATCGCCGAAAAGGCCGGAAATCTGATTTCGACCGTGGTGCCCAATATCGTTAAAACCGCCGATTTGGTGCAGGAAATCAATGCCGCTTCGATGGAACAATCCAGCGGTATCAACCAGATCAACGAAGCCATGCGGCAATTGGATAGAGCCACCCAGCAAAACGCCGCGAGCTCGGAAGAACTGGCGGCAACCGCCGAGGAATTGAACGGTCAAGCCACCCAGTTGCAGCAGGCGGTAGCCTTTTTTAAACTCAACGATAACGGATCGCCAGGCTTTGGCAGAACACCGCCTTCGGCTTATCCTAAAACGCGGCCCCTCGCTAAAGCCGGTCCGGCCTCAAAAACTCTAGTGAGTAATGCTGTTCGTCGCTCAGCGCGAGATTTTGACGATAAGGATTTTAAGCGCTTCTAGTCTGCGGAGAACAGGGCATGGCTGAACCGATCAACAAACGAACCGCTAGTGTCGGCTTAGCCGTTCAGGAACAGGCGGGGCAGTATCTGACTTTTCGGGTGGCCGACGAAAATTTTGCCGTCAGCATTCTTGATGTGAAGGAAATTATCGAAATTACCCATGCGACGCATGTGCCGCTAACACCGGATTTTATTTATGGTGTCATCAATTTACGCGGCAATGTGGTACCGGTGATCGATCTGTCGGCGCGGCTGAAAAACCGTTGTGCCGAGATCGGCAAACACAGTTGCATCGTGCTGGTTGCCGTTGAAATGCCGGATGGTCCGCAACTGATCGGGATGCTGGTGGACGAGGTCAGGGAAATTCTGGAAATTCCGTCGACCAATATTCAACCGGCACCGGATTTCGGCGCCGATATCCGCACCGATTTTATTCAAGCCATGGCGAGTGTCGAGGGTGTGTTTATCATCCTGCTGGCGATCAACCGAGTACTGTCGCTGGAAGAGCTCTCGCAGTTGAACAATCTGAGCCAACCGCAAGCGTCGCTCGATTTGTTGGCTGAAGTTTAGACATCTCCGATAATGCCGGGCGGGTTTGCTTGAGCTTGTTCGGACAACATCAGCCTGGCTCTTAATGATTAAGAATGCCGTGAAACATAACTTCCTAGAGTAGAAGACATCAGTAAGCGGGGTGCGGTTTTCGACTCCCCGCTTAACTCTCTACTTTTTAATCCAAAGGCTGTTTATCAATACGGCCAAACCCAGCCATCCACTTCCGGCAGATCCGTGCCATGTTCGTAGGCATAGTTACGGCAATCGATCTGCATGTCGCGCATTTTTTCCTTCACATGCGCTCCCGCCACCCGTAACTCGGGAATTCGATCGATCGCATCGATCACCAGGCTGAAACGATCGATTTCGTTCTGAATCGCCAGCTCCAACGGGGTGTTAATGCTGCCTTTTTCCTTATAGCCGCGCACGTGCAGATTTTTATGGTTGTTGCGCCGATAAGCCAGGCGGTGAATCAGCCAGGGATAGCCGTGGAAGTTGAACAGGATGGGCTTGTCCAGCGTGAACAGGCTGTCGAAATCCTTGTCGGACAGGCCGTGCGGATGTTCCGAAGCCGGTGTCAGCTTGTAGAGATCGACGACATTCACAAACCTGACTTTCAGCGCCGGAAAATGTTCGCGCAGGATGACTACCGCCGCCAAGGCTTCTTTGGTGGGAATGTCGCCGGCGCAGGCCATGACCAGGTCGGGCTCGGCACCGTTGTCGCTGCTGGCCCATTCCCAGATGCCGATGCCCTTGGTGCAATGCTTGATCGCCGCGTCCATGTCCAGATACTGCAAATGTTTCTGCTTGTCGCAAACGATGACGTTGATGTAATTGGTGCTTTGCAGGCAATGATCGCTGACCGCCAGAAGGGTATTCACGTCGGGCGGCAGATAAATGCGGGTGACGTCGGGGCTCTTGTTGACCACCACGTCCAGAAAGCCGGGGTCTTGGTGGGTAAAACCGTTGTGATCCTGGCGCCAGACCGTGGAGGTAATCAGCAGATTCAGCGAGGAAATCGGCGCCCGCCAGGCTACGGCTTTCGACATAGCCAGCCATTTGGCGTGCTGGTTGAACATCGAATCGATGACATGCACGAAGGCTTCGTAAGTCGAGAAGAAGCCGTGGCGGCCGGTCAGCAAGTAACCTTCCAGCCAGCCTTCCAGCGTGTGTTCGGAAAGCATTTCCATCACCCGTCCATCCGGCGATAGCTCGCCGCCGTCGGCGTCTTCCGGCAGATAATCCGCCAGCCAGGTCTTCTTGCTGGCCTGATAGACGTCGTCTAGTTTGTTGGAACTGTTCTCATCCGGGCCGAAAACCCGGAAATTCTGCATGTTGTCTTTCATGATGTCGCGCAGAAACTTGCCCAGCGGCCGGGTGTTTTCGGCGCTAATAGTGCCGGGTTTGGCGACTTCGATACGGTAATCGCGGAAATCCGGCATCCGCAAAGCCTTGCGCAAGCGGCCGCCGTTGGCATGCAGGTTGGCGCTCATCCGCCGTAGGCCTTTCGGCGCCAAGGCTTTCAGTTCCGGCAACAACCGGCCTTCGGCGTCGAATAATGCTTCGGGTTTATAACCGCGCAGCCAGGCACCCAGTTGGTCGAGGTGGGCCGGATTTTCGCGTACCCCGGCCAACGGCACCTGATGGGCACGCCAGAAGGCTTCGACCTTGTGGTCGTCGACCTCTTTTGGGCCTGTCCAGCCTTTTGGCGAACGCAGCACTATCATCGGCCAGCGCGGACGGGCCGGCTTGCCGCTGTCGCGTGCTTGTTTTTGAATACGGCGGATTTCCAGCACGCACTCTTCCATCACCGCCGCCATCTTGCCATGCATATCCATGGGTTCCGTGCCTTCGACGAAATAGGGTTTCCAGCCGTAGCCCTGGAACAGATTTTCCAGTTCCTCATGGCTGATGCGCGACAACAATGTCGGGTTGTTGATCTTGTAGCCGTTGAGATGCAGGATGGGCAGCACCGCGCCGTCGCGGATAGGATTGAGGAATTTGTTGGAATGCCAGGAGGTTGCCAGTGGCGCGGTTTCCGATTCGCCGTCGCCGACCACCACAGCCACCAGCAGATCCGGATTGTCGTAAGCGGCGCCGAAGGCATGGCTTATGCTGTAACCCAGCTCGCCGCCTTCGTGGATAGAACCCGGCGTCTCCGGGGTGCAATGGCTGCCGATGCCGCCGGGAAAGGAGAATTCCTTAAAGAAGTTGAGCAGGCCTTCCTCGTCCTCGCCCTTGTTGGGATAAATCTCGCTATAAGTGCCTTCCAGATATACTGGCGCCAGCACGCCGGGCGCGCCGTGGCCGGGGCCGGCCAGGAAAATCGCATTGAGGTCGTACTTGTTGATCAGGCGGTTGAGATGGATATAACTGAAGCTCAGTCCAGGGCTGGCGCCCCAGTGGCCGAGCAGGCGGCGCTTGATGTGTTCGGCCTTGAGCGGCTCCCTGAGCAGCGGGTTTTCGCGCAGATAAATCATGCCGGCCGCCAGATAATTGCAGGCCCGCCAGTAGGCGTTGATTTTTTCCAGTTCGTCCGCGGTAAGTGTTTTATCGGTCATGGCCATCGTCCTGTGATTGAAAGTAAAAAAGGTCGCGTTGTCAGTCGTTGCCGGATAACGATCAAGATTTTGCTTGGCAATGCTTCATCGTTACGGGAGGTATCGGTAGATGTTGTTTCATAAAGTCACCCAGCAACATATCTACTTCCAGGATATGTCTCAGCACCCAGTCGCTTACAAACTCCCGGATATCGGTTGGGTTCCATTGCTCGTGTTGAATGGTTTTACTGATTTCAATCAACCTGTCCAGCATCAGATTGTGGGCTTCCACATGCACCGGATAACACGGATAGTGATACAACTTCATCAGGTCTTCCTCGGACTGAAAGTGCTCGCGGATGTGCTGGTAGAACAGCATGACCAAGCGGGTTATTTCATCGGTATCGGTAGCTTCGACTATTTGGTTGGCGAGTTCGAATAGATGCTGGTGTTGTGCGTCGACCGTTGCATTACCTATTTTGTAATGGTCCTGCCAGATAAACTCTGTCATGATCGAAACTCCCTTGCGGTTGAGATAATAAGGATGCTGCCGGTTTAAGCGTCGATGGCCTGCCGATCCGGGTGTGCTTGAAAATATTCGCTAAATGCCGAGTCGTCTTCAAGAATGTGGCTAATCCATTCCTGCATGAATTTCAACACGTCTTGCTGCCGCCATTCATGTTTGTTGATTTTGTCGCTGACCTCGACCAGTTTGTTCAGCATCAGGTTATGAGTGTCGACATGGTTTTGGTAGTCGGGGTAAGCGTAGTTTTTCATCACGGTTTCCTCTACCTGGAAATGTTCCCGGACATGCCGGTACAACAGCATGGCATTTTCGGCTAAATCGTCCTGAGTTTTCGATTGCACCAGTTTGTTAGCCAGATCAAACAGCTGCTGATGTTGCTGATCTACTTTCTGATTGCCGATCAGATAATGGTCTTTCCAAATAAAGTCGCTCATATTGGTTCCTATGGTTTTTCGCTCAATCTTTGTTAATGCATTTTGAAAAAGCCAACTTGTTCCATCAGTGCTTGGCTCTGATCGTTCAATTGTTCCGATGTCGCGGCCAGTTGCTCGGACGCGGCCGCGTTGTGTTGGATAGCGGTATCTAGTTGCACGATAGCCTGGCTGATTTGCCGCACGCCGCTGGCTTGTTCGTCGGATGCCGATGCAATTTCCTGAACCAGATCGGCGGTTTTTTGAATGCGTGGCAGCATATCCTCCAATAAACCGCCGGCTTTTTTGGCCAGGAATACGCCGTTATTGGCCAGTTCGCCAATTTCGTTGGCGGTATTCTGGCTTCTAACGGCCAATTTCCGCACTTCGGTGGCGACTACCGAGAAGCCGGCGCCGTGCTCGCCGGCTTTGGCCGCGACTATCGAAGCGTTCAACGATAGCAGGTTGGTTTGATAGGCGATAGCCTCAATCAAACCGATTTTTTCGGCGATTTTTTCCATGGCCGTTAGGGTCTCGTTGACCGCATGTCCGCCGGCCACGGCCGATTCGGCGGCGGTAACCGCAATTTTTTCGGTAGTTTGGGCGTTTTCGTGATTTTGTTCAACCGAACCGGTCAATTGTTCCAGCGCGGCGCTGGTTTGTTCAATGCTGGCCGCCTGCTGGCAACTGCTTTGACTGAGCGATTGCGCGGCATTGTTGACTTCATTCGAAGCCTGGGCGATTTGTTCGGAGCAATTGCCTATGGTGCCGATGACATCGGCCAAGTGTTTTTGCATGGTCAGCATCGCCGCAAAAATCCCGACATGCTGTTCGGCTTGCGGCATGCCGCCTTGTTCCAGTTGGCCGGCCGCAATCTTGACGGCCAGATTTTTAACCAGCAAGGGTTCGCCGCCCAATTGATCGGCAATATCCTTGCGCAAGATCCAGAACAATAGAAAAGAGATGCCCGCCACGCCGGCGATGAATACGCCGTTGAACAGCAGTTGCCGGCTTGCACTTTGTTTAATGGACTTGGAGGTGTCTATGGTGTCTTTGGCAATGAAGTTTTCAACGTCCTTAAGCAGATTGATCTTGCCGGTTTGCATGGCAAACCAGTGTGCCGGGTCAACCCCAAAACCGGCTTTGTTGGGGCTGTTCAGGGCTTTGCTACGCATCGCCGCGGTTTCATCGATGAATTTTCCGGTCAGGGTGCGCCGTAAAAAATCGACATATTGTGGTGGCGCAACCGATGAAAAGATGTCCAGATAGGTGTTTTGAAAGGCTATCAGCGTCACCAGTTTTTCATACATGCCGGGGCCGAATGCATCCTTGGCAAAGGTGTTGGCCAGCACGGCCCTCTCGATTCCGGCTTGCTCCTTGCCCTTGAGGAAATTGGAATAGGCATCCAGCTTGTGGTTGATTTCCACATTGGTACTCAGTTGCGGCAACTGGGCGATGATCGCCAGATAGGCCGCATTCAAGTTGGAGTAATAGTTGATGGTAGCTTCGCCGCTGGCGGTCAGTGCGCTGACCGTTTGCCGGGTATCATCCAGCCTGGCAATTTGGCTGTCGACTGCCGCCATGCCCGCGGCCAGGCCTTTTGCGGAGTGAGTGTCGAATCGGGTCAAGAAATTGTTGAGCTGTTTGAGCTTGCCGTCGGTCGCCAGGCGTTGTTGGTCGAGTTCCTGTTTGAACTTTTGGCCGCCGCTGCCCAAATGGCCGACCGATAAACCGCGCTCTTTCTGCAATTCATGAACCAGATCGCTGGCATATACCGAAAAATCCGCCAGAGAAGTGATTTTCTCCGCCGAGTTCATTTCATCGATTTGCCGGCCGATGCCGAATGACGCCATCAGCAGCAAGCCGGCCAAGGGCACAAGAGAGAGAGCGGCGATCTTTTGACTAAATTTTACATGTTGCAGGTCAATCATAATCGTCTCCTGGCCCAGGATTAGTGGCGGTTTTTTATGCCGGATCGTCGCTATCCGCCCACAAACTGAACGCCCAGCGGCTAAAAACCACCATCATTGGCAAGGCGATTGCCGCCACCCACAGCAGAGCCGACAATGTGTTCTGGCTGGCACTGGCATCCCAAATGGTCAATGAACTGTTTAGCGAGCGGTTGGACGGCAGCAAAAACGGGAACATTGATACGGCCGCGGTGAGAACCGTCATGATGACCGTCATCACGGACGCGATAAAAGCCCAGTAATCGCGATGAATCTTCGATAGGTACAGCGTAGCACCGCCGCAGAGAAACGCCAAGACTGGTATGGCCCACAAGCCGGGTTCATGTTCGTAATTGTCCAGCCATAAGCCTTCGCCGCGCTTGACGAATTTAGACAGCGGGTTGGCTGCCGCGTTGGGGAAGATTTCCGAGGTGACGTGATAGCCTTCCAGATGGGTGATCCATAAACCGGCTAAAGCGAACAAAACCAGAAATGCCGTACCGGCCTTGAACACCATGGCCCTACTTTGCAGATAAATCTCGCCGCTATGTTTCATTTGCAGGTAGGTCGAGCCATACAGTAGCAGCAGCGATACGGTGACGGCGGCAACCAGCGATGTAAACGGATTCAGCAATCCCCATAAGTCGCCCAGGAAGAAAATTCGCATATCGCTATCGAGATGGAAGGGCACGCCTTTCAGCAGGTTGCCGCAGACTATGCCCAGCAGTGCGGCGGGCAAATAGCCGGCGACAATCAAGGCTTTATCCCAATTTTGCCGCCACAACGGGTTTTCGATAGCGTCCCGGAAGTACAAGCCTAGCGGCCGGGCCAACCAGGCCAGCAGGATCAACAGCAGTGCCACCTGTAAACTGGAAAAAAACACCGCATAAGCGATAGGCCAAGCGGCGAATAGAAGCGCAATCGCCGCTACCAGCCAGGCTTGCTGGCCCAGCGAGGTGTGGGCAATGTCGGCAATCATGGTTTGCCTATCGGCATCGGTTTTGCCGGCCAGCGGCAGCAGCATGGTCACGCCCAGTACCACGCCGTCGCAGGCCGCGAAGCCGGTCACGGCCACGACCAGTAATGCCCAATAGATCAATCGTAATGTTTCATAATCGAAGTTCATTGCACGGTTCCTTGGGCTTGATTGGAAATGTGGGTGCGGATGGTTTGGCCGATCAGGAACAAACCCACGCTCAGCAAGGCGGCATAGGCGATGACATAAGCCGCCAGACTGAAAATCAATTCTTTTGCCGACAGTGACGAGACGCTTAAAAAAGTCGGCAGAATGTCGGCTATGGCCCAGGGTTGCTTACCGGCTTCCGCGACAAACCAGCCGCCGATACAGGCCAGCCAGGGCAGCGGCAGCAGATAACAGCTGAGTTTTAGCAGCCAGGCTTGCGGCGGTTTTTGGCCGAGGCCGCGCCAGCTCGCCATCGCAAACAGCAACAGTGCGATTATGCCGCAGCCTATCATGAAGCGGTAAGTCCAGAATAATAGCCAGGATGGTCCGGGAAGTGCGGACTGCGCTGCCAGAGAAATTTGTTTATCGTTGGCGTCGACAACATGCTCGGTCCAGCGTTGCAGCAGTAAGGCGTATCCGAGGTCGGCCTTGTGGCGATTGAAGTCGGCCAATAATTGCGGATCTTTGTTGTCGTCGCGCAAATCCTGCAGCAAGGCATAGGCCTTGATGCCGCTACGGATTCTAGTTTCGATGTCCGACAGCAGGGCCTTGTTGTCATTGCCGGTCAGGGCGGAAAGCTTGCGGTTTTGAACCGGGCTGTCAAAGTTAGGGGTGGCGTCGCCCAAGCTGACCAGCAGCAGTGCAGCTAAACCTAGCGGAGCCGCCAGTCTGTAACTGCCGCGGGCCAGGTCGTCGTTAGAGTTTTTCAGCAGCAGCCAAGCGCTGATCGCCAGCACGGTCGAGGCGGCCGTGGCATAGCTGGCGGCGATGGTGTGTATCGCCTTGGTGGCGGCCAGCGGGTTATTCAGCAGTAGCGTTAAGTCGGTCAGCTCCATGCGCAGGGATTGGTGATTGAACAACGCGCCTACCGGATTTTGCATCCAGCCGTTGGCGATCAACACCCACAACGCCGAACCGTTAACAGCGAAAGTCACTAGCCAGGTAATCAGCAGATGTTGTTGTTTGCTGAAGCGCTCCCAGCCGAACAGATAGGGCCCAAACAGCAGCGATGCCAGAAAAAATACGCTGAGGGCTTCGATCGCCAGGGGCAGGGCAAAGACATCGCCGACGTAATGGGAAAAATAGGAGCCGTTCATGCCGAACTGAAATACCATCGTCAAGCGCGTCGCCACGCCCAAGGTAAAGTTGATCGCGAATATCCGTCCCCAGAATCGACAGGCGGTTTTATAAACGGATTGCCCGCTCAACACATACAGCGATTCCGTCAAGGCCAGAAACATTGATAAGCCGAGTGTCAGCGGGATGAATAAAAAATGGAACATGGCGGTTATCGCAAATTGCCAGCGCGATAACTCGACGACGGTTTCGGAAATCATTCCTACCTCATGGGTGTTTCATAAAAGTCTGCAATTATAGGGAGTCGCGGAAATTTGTCATATTTGTGCGCTGGTTAGACAAGGATGGGTTTGTCGCTATGGCCCGTCAGGGGATAATGGCGTAAAAACTATTTCTCTTTTCATGCCTATTCATAATCGTCTGTCATATCTCCGGCTTGCCGGGCTGGCGTTAAGTTTCAATCCTTTTGCTCAAGCGCTTGCCTTCGATTGGAGCAATAACGAAATCCAGTATTTGCACGGCAGCGGTTATCAAATGCCGGGGAATAGCGAGGATATAGACTATTCGATTATCACCGTAACTCATGCCGACGGTTGGGCGCTGGGACGCAACTTTTTCTTCATGGATACGCTGGTTTCCGAAGCCGGCGAGCCTTCGCAGGTTAATTTATACGGCGAGGTTTACAGCTCGCTGAGTCTCGGCAAACTCAGCGGTAGGGATTTGTCGTTCGGCTGGTTTAAGGATTTGAATATTACCGGCGGCGTCAATTTGGGCGAAAACATGGACAGCCGGCACAGCGGCGTGCGGGTGATTCTTTACGGCGCGAGTCTGGATTTGAATTTGCCCGGCTTCAATTATTTCAATATCGATTTTCTACGTTTCGATACGCTGGCGCCGGAGAGGCTGGACAGCTCCTGGCAAATTACTCCGGTTTGGCAGTTGCCATTCATGATTGCCGGGACGAAATGGAGTTTCGAAGGCTTTGCCGATTTTATCGGTAAAAATAATTCCGGTTCCGCGCGGACTGCATTGGCGCAGCCGCAGTTAAGACTGGATGTCGGCGATTTATACGGATATGGCAATCACCTTTATCTGGGCGTCGAATACCAATACTGGCATAACAAGTTCGGCATCAAAGGCTTGCATGAAAGTCTGCCGCAGGCCCTGCTGGTCTGGAAGTTCTGAATTCCGGGACGCGAAGTCAGCAAAGCCGTTTGGCCGGAAACAGGCAGCGGAAGCGGCTACCCTTGCCGAGTTGGCTGTCGATTTCCAGCTTGGCATCGTGTCTGACCAAAACATGCTTGACGATGGCCAAACCCAGGCCGGTGCCGTTGATTTTGCGGTTGCGTTTGACTTCCGCCCGGTAAAAGCGTTCGGTGATGCGGGGAATGTCGGCGGCGGCAATGCCTTCGCCAAAATCTTCGACTTCCAGATAAACGCCGTCGCCCTCCATTTTATGCCAGCCGACTTTGACCGGTTTGTCGGTGGGCGAATATTTCAAGGCGTTGATCAGCAAATTGGTAAAGGCGCTGCGCAATTCCTCTTCATCGCCTTGCAAATTGGTGTTTGTGCCTATGCTGAGTTGTACCCGGCGCTCGTCTTTTTCCAGTAAATCGCTTTCCTGGCAAATCTGTTGCAGCAGTTCCGGCATAGGGATGCATTCGGATTTTTTGATTTTGGTTTCCAGGCGCGCCAGCAGCAGTAAATCGTCGATCAGCAATTGCATGCGTTCGGTTTGTGTCGCCATATTCTGAAAGGAACGGAAACAAAGGCTGGGGACGTTGTCCATTTCCTGCAGCGTTTCCAGATAACCTCTCAGCACCGTCAGCGGGGTGCGCAATTCGTGAGAAACATTGGCTACAAAGTCGGTGCGCATCCGCTCGATGTTTTTGAGATGGGTAATGTCCTGAGCCAGCAGTAAACGCAGTCCCGCGCCATAAGGGACGATGCTGATCTGCAGGATGATGTTTTCGTTAACCGGCGAATTGATGCTGATTTTCTGCCGGTAATCGTTGGATTTTAAATACTGGATGAATAATGGGGTGCGTATCAGGTTGGGGATGCGCTGGCCCTTGTCGGATTTTTTTAAGCCCAGTACTTCGCGGGCCGCCGTGTTGGTCCATTCGATTTCGCCATAGCCGCCAAGAACGACCGCCGCATCGGGCAAGGCATCGGTGGAGGTGCGGAACTGATCGATCATCCGGCTCAGTTTCTTTTTGCGTTTCTTTTCGGTCTTTTTGATTTTCCAGATATGGTAGTAAATATCGCCCCAAATGCCTTTTTGGTCGGGCTTGTCGCCAAAGGCTCCGCGGCTCAACCAGTATTCCAGTTCGTTGATGCTCAGGGTTTGCCGGATTAGCAGAAAGGTGACGACGGCCAGCAGGAATGTCGACAGATGGCCAAAGAAAAAACCCAGAAGCAGTGCCGGCGCCAGTAGGCCCAAAACGATATTGATTTCCCTTTGCCAGCGCTGCATGCCAATCAACCCGCCATGGAAAAGCGGTAGCCGAACCCTCGCACGGTTTGGATCAGTTCCTCGCGGCCGAATTCGGCCAGAATTTTGCGCAGGCGGCGGATGTGGACGTCGACGGTGCGTTCTTCGATATACACGCTGCGGCCCCAGACTTGGTCGAGCAAATGGGTGCGGCTGTATACCTTGTCGGGATTGGTCATGAAAAACTGCATCAGCCTGAATTCGGTGGGGCTGACTTCCAGAGTTTGGCCGGCGATGGTCAGGCGATGCTGTTCAGCGTCCAAGGTCAGGTCGCCGACGCTGAGTTGGCCGGATTCGCTGAGTTTGCCGCTTCTGCGCATTACCGCCTTGATGCGGGCGATCAGTTCCTTGGGTGAAAACGGTTTGGTCATGTAGTCGTCGGCGCCGATTTCCAGGCCGCGAATCTTGTCCTCTTCCTCGCCACGGGCGGTGAGCAGGATGATAGGCAGATCCTTGTAGCCGGCATCGTTTTTTAAGCGCCTGGCCAGTTCGACGCCGCTGATGCCGGGCAGCATCCAGTCCAGCAAAATCAGGTCCATCAGGTTTTCCGCAAGGGCCTGTTGCGCCTGTTCGGCGCTGGCGACGGCCGTAACGTTCAAGCCGGCCTGTTCAAGTGCCATCACCAGCATTTCCCGGATGGCTTCTTCGTCTTCGACGACCAGAATATTCAAGTTCGACATAATCACTTTATGTAAGTCCAATCACCTTGATAACTTAACAGCAATATATTACCTGTTTGTGACAAACGCCTGCGAAGCGTTCGATCCGGGTTTACAGAAAAATCCGTGGGTTCAGGGCTTTGCTCGTTAAAGACGCCCAATAAGGTCATTTTAGGTTGGTTTATGCCGGGTTGAAGAACGCGTTTAGAAATAGTGTCCGTTGATCAAAAAATGCGTGGCGATGCTGCCGAAATAGCCGAGCAATATTACCGGCATCCATTTCAGATGGGCGCTAAAGGTATAGATGCCTTTCAGTTGGCCCATTAAGCCGACGCCGGCCGCCGAGCCGATGGCCAGCAAGCTGCCGCCGACGCCGGCGGTCAGGGTGACCAGCAGCCATTGGCCTTGGGAAATACCGGGATGCATGGTCAACACCGCAAACATGATGGTGCCGTTGTCGATAAAGGCCGATAACAGGCCCACCAGAATGTTGGCGATGGTTGGGTCCATGCCGACGTACAACACATCGGATGCCATGGTCAGGTAGCCGATAAAGCTCAGGCCGCCGACGCTGATCATCACGCCATAGAAAAACAACAGCGTATCCCATTCCAGTGCGGCAACGCTTTTAAACACGTCGAATCGCGGCTGAATTCGGTTTTTTTCGGGCACGTCGACGTTGAACAGCTTGTAAACATGGGCGAAATCGTTGACCTTGCCGTTATCTTTTGAGGTGGTTTTTTGTAGATAAAAGCCGAGAAATTTCAGGTAGGTCAAGCCCGCCAACATGCCGGCGGCGGGCGGGAGTTTCAGCAGGTTTTCGAAGCAGACCGCTGTGACGATGGTCAGCAAAAACAACACAATCATCGCCAACGCACCGCGTTTCATTTTCGGCGCCTTGCCGACGGCAGCCGGATGTTCGTTGGGAATCCAGAAGTGCATGACCGCCGCCGGCAAGGCGAAATTGACCACGGCCGGAATAAACAAGGAATAAAAATCCACAAACGGCACCACGCCGCTTTGCCAGACCAACAGGGTGGTGATGTCGCCGAATGGGCTGAACGAACCGCCGGCGTTGGTGGCAACTACCACATTGATGCAGGCCAGCGTCACGAAACGGCGGTTATCCTTGCCCATCGCCAAAATTACCGCGCCCATCAGCAGTGCGGTAGTGAGGTTATTGCAGATCGATGACATGAAGAAGGACATCACGCCGGTGATCCAAAACAGCTTGCGGTAACTGAAGCCCTTGCTGAGCAGCCAGACCCGCAGATTGTCGAACACGCCACGGTCTTCCATGGCATTCAGATAGGCCATCGATACCATGATGAACAAGAACAATTCGGCATAACCTTCCAGGCAGGCACGGAAGGCATGGCCGGCTTGTTCGCCCATGCCGCCGGACACGTAAATGCCGGCGATAAACGCCCAAATCAAACTGGCTGCCAATACCATGGGTTTGGATTTATTCAGTTCGGTGACTTCTTCGGTCATCGCCAGCAGGTAAGCCAACGCGAAGATGGCGACGGTCAAATAGCCGACCCAGTGAGTCGTCAGGTTCAGGGGCAGTGTGGCTTGGTCGGCATCGGCCCATGCCATTAGCGGTGAGACAGCTAGCAGAAGGAATAAAGATATGCGCTGAAACACGAGTGAACTCCAATTTCAAAAGATTAAGGCAGGACAACAACGGAAATTGGCGAGTGCCTTAACCGTTGTTGCTATTGCCATTCCCGCAAGATGCGGGAATGGCGGTCGCGATACAAACAGACTAGTTTTTATCGGTTTCCAGCAAATAACTCAACCACAATGAAGACAATTTTTCCTGTACCGTATTCTGCCGCAAGCGGGCAGCCAAGTTAGGGAAGTCGACGTAATCCAGCGCTTGGTCCTGGTTGTAACAGGAATACATAAAGCTTTCTTCGCCGCTGTCAGGATCGACGTGTTTGCACATGCATTGCGCGCAGACGCCTTTCATCATGCACTGCATCGGCGAGTTGATAGAGCCTACGGCTTCGTGGCCTTCTTTCAGATAGGGTTTCAGTACGCCGAAACGGGCAGCCTTGACCGCCGCCATCATCTTGTCGGAACCGATCACGATCAGATGGTCGACATCCTGCAGGCGCAGGCTGCTTTCGCCAAGATCGCCGTTGGCGTAGGCGATCATCGCTTCGACGATGTTGCCGACAAAGGTTTTATCCTGCGGCCGGGTGACCGGAATCGCTTCGTTGCCGGGACGGTTGTCGACCGCCCAGACGATAACGTCTGAGGCTTCCTCGATTTCCGGCACCTTGAACAAGTCTTCGCGGTTACGGTAGCCGGCGAAATATAAGACTTTGTTACCGGCGGCGCGCATGGCCTTGCCGATCGAGAACAATACCGCGTTGCCCAGGCCACCGCCCAACAGCAACACGGTTTTGCCGGTCGGGATTTCGGTCGGCGCGCCGGTGACGCCCATCAATACCAGCGGATCGCCGGTTTTCCAGGTCGCGCACAAACGGCTGGAACTGCCCATTTCCAGCGCAATCAGCGATACCAGGCCTTTTTCCTTGTCGACCCAGGCGCCGGTCAGCGCCAGACCTTCCGCCGCCAGCGCGGTGCCTTCCACTACCGGTGCCAGCGATTCGTAGTTTTGTACCCGGTAAAACTGGCCGGGTTCGAAGTTTTTCGCCGCTCCCGGTGCTTTGATCACCACCTCGATGATGGTCGGGGTCAGACGGTTGACTTCGACGACGTGAGCCAGGAAGGTGGCATCCAGACGTTGCTGCAGGTCGAGCAGTTGCGCGTCGCGTTGTGTTTGTTGTGCCACATCCAGCTTGGCGATGTCGTCGGCGAATAGTTTGACGATGTAAGGGTAACCGTCCTTGGCGCTGGCCATGGCTTTAACCACGTTGCCGGCATAAACGGGATGGTTGTCGCCGTAGAAGGTGATGAAACGGCCTTCGCTTTGATACGAGGTAAACGGCGCCGGTTTTCCGACCTTGACTTGCGTTTCGTCGGCCATGGCCACCAGTTCGGCCTTGCCTTGCAGCCAATCCGGCTCGTGGCGTTTGTAAAATTTGGAATCCATCACGAAGGTGCGCGGATGCTCGGATTGGTAAATGGTGTTCGGCGCAGTGCCGGCGGCGATGAACAGGCCGCGCAGCTTGACTTCCACTTCGCCGGATTTACGCCATTTGCCTTCCTGCTCGGCCAGTTTCTCGAAGCGTACCGCCTGCAGATGGCCATACTGATCTTCGATAGCTTCCAGAGGGCTCATGCCTTCCGCCAGCCAGATGCCTTCGGACAGGGCTTCATGGATCTCTTCGTGATTCTGGCGGTAAGCCGGGGAATCCTTGATGCCTTTGCGGTAGAACATGGTCACGCCGCCCCATTGTTTCAGGAAGGGCAGGAAGTTGGGCGTTTCGCCGGCTGCCGCTGCGCGCTGCCGCTCTTGTTCGATCACCCGGCCGTGAGCCAGGAATTCTTCCAGGATTTCCAGTTCCTCGGCGTCGTAGCGGCCGCGCACGGATGCTTCGCCGTATTGAGCCACCAGTTTGTCGTAGCGGTTGACGATCTTGCTGACCTGTACCGGATAGTAAGCCAGCAATTCGGTAGCGGTATCGATGGCAGTCAAGCCGCCGCCGATGACGCCGGCCGGCAGGCGTACTTGCAGGTTGGCCAGCGAGGATTGTTTGGCCGCGCCGGTAAGCTGCAAACCCATCAAAAAATCCGAAGCCTTGCGGATACCGCGGATCAGGTTGTTTTTCAGATCGATGACGGTCGGTTTGCCGGCGCCACTGGCGATGGCGATGTGATCGAAACCCAGTTTCCAAGCTTCGTCTATCGTCACCGTGCCGCCGAAACGGATGCCGCCGTAACATTTGAATGCGGCACGCCGCAGCAAGGTCAGGTAAATCACCTTCAAGAAGTTTTTATCCCAGCGCACGGTAATCCCGTATTCGGCCACGCCGCCGAAGCCCAGCATCACCCGTTTGTCGAGTTCTTCGTAAAGCGTCTGGAAATCGACGACAGGCTGGGGAATGGTGTCGCGGTCGCCGGTCAGATACAGCGGCAACGGTTCGATTTTCAGCGCATCGATGCCGACCACGCCGAAACCTTCATTCAGTAGGTAATGAGCCAAGGTGTAACCCGCAGGACCCATGCCGGCCACCAGCACGTTTTTGCCGTTGTAAGGCAGTGCAGTCGAGCGTTTGACGTTCAGCGGATTCCAGCGGGTCAGCAGGCTGTAAATCTCGAAGCCCCACGGCATGAACAGCACATCGGTCAGCACGTTGGTTTCGATTTGCGGAATATTGACCGCTTCGGTTTTTTGATAAATGCAGCCGCGCATGCAGTCGTTGCAAATCCGGTGGCCGGTGCCGGGACACATCGGATTGTCGATGATGATCATCGCCAGCGCGCCGATATTGTCGCCTTGGCGTTTGACCAGATGCATCTCGGAGATTTTTTCTTCCAGCGGACAGCCGGTCATCAGCGAGCCGAGATGGTTGGCTTTGAAGGTGCCGTCCTTTTTATTTTTGATGCCTTTCGAGCAGGAATCGTTGTCGCGGTCGTGGCAGTAAATGCAATGATCGATTTCATACAGTGCCTGACGTTTCGCGAAGCGTTTATCGGTTAATGCAAAACCGTCGCGGCGGCGAAGGTGGTGTTCCTCGCAGGCCCAAACCTCGAAGCCTTCACGGCTGACGCTGTCGTGTTCGACCAGATTGTCGAGATTGGTTTTTTCCGCAACCTTGAAACTCAGCCATTTTTTGACCACGGTTTGCAGTTCCGGTACTTGCTTGGCGGCAAAGCTCCAGCGGCAAACGGTATCGTAGGCGGTAAGGTCAGCTTCGCTGGCATTTTCTTGTTGCGACAAACGCCACAAGTCGGCACCGAGCTGGCTGACGGCCAGTTCGGGATCGGCCGCGAATAATGCCTGTCTGCCGGTGGCGGTTAGCAAGGCATCCAGCTGATTGCGCAACGCTGCAATATCCCAGCCTTCGATGGTTTGGCCTTTAAACAGTTTGCTCAGATTGCCGATGATTTCGGTGCGATAGACAAAGACGGCGTCGAATTCGCCGCGAATATTGCCGATTTGCTGGTCGCGGACATCGCTGACATTAAACAATTTGCCGACAAACGTACCAACCAGCGGCGCCATTTTTACCAGTAACTCAGAAATTTCCTCGGGCTTCATGCCTTCGCCGCCGCAGCTACGGTAGGCAGCGATTGCGTCGAACAAGGCCGGGTCGTGTTGTTTTACCGACTGGTCGAAAACGGCCAGCAAATCCGCCAGACGTTTGGCATCGTAGAGGTCGCGGTATTCAAAACCGGGAATGCCGAGGGTCAATTGGGTCAGGTCGCGAGTATTAAGCTGTTGTGTCATCAAGTTATTCCGTGAGTGTTCGCTTGAAGGTGGCAATTAAATGTTCTGGAAATTAGGGCAGATCTTCGACTGTTGTGTCTTTTTCCGCGGGCATCAGGTCTTCGCGGCTTAATCCGAAGGTCAGGGCCAGCGAGCTGGCGATATAAATCGATGAATAAGTACCTTTTACAACCCCAATCAGCATGGCGATTGCAAAGCCGTGGATGATTTTGCCGCCGAAAAAGGCCAGCGCCAACAGGGTCAGGAATACGGTGAACGAGGTGAGGATGGTACGGCTCAATGTTTCATTTAGCGCGTTGTTGACAATCTCGTATATGGAGTCCTTGACTCGGCTGGCGCGGACGGTTTCGCGGATTCTGTCGTAAACGACGATGGTGTCGTTGATCGAATAGCCGATCAGGGCCAGGATCGCCGACAACACCGTCATGTCGAATTCCCAGCCGAAAACCGAGAAAAAGCCCATGGTGATGATGCTGTCGTGGAACAGGGCGGCGATGGCGCCTATAGACAGCTTCCATTCGAAGCGGATGCTGACGTAAATCATGATGCCGACAAAGGCAAAGAACAGCGCCAGGCCGCCATCGTTAAGCAAATCGTCGCCGACTTGCGGGCCGACGAATTCAACGCGGCGCAGTTCGCCCGGTTGGGCTTGGCTACTGTTGGTGATATTCAGAACCTTTTCGCTAAGTTCTTTTTGAGTGATGTTTTCAACCGGTTTCAGGCGGATCAATACATCGGCCGCGCTGCCGAAATGTTGCAGGTTGGCGTCGGCGAAGCCTTGTTGTTCCAGCATGCTGCGCATTTTGTCCAGATCGACGGACTGGTTGTAGTGCAATTCGTAGACGCTGCCGCCGGTAAAGTCGATACCCAGATCCAGGCCTCTGGTTATAAATGAAATGATCGAAATTAGAAACAGGGTGCCGGAAAAGAAAAATGCCAATTTTCTTTTGCTAAGAAAATCAATGTGTCGAACGGAATTCATACCAAGGTTCCTGGATAAAGTTTGAAAATTTCTATGGCTGCGCACTTTCAGTGCGACGTGCTAACGCGGTCAGCAGACGATAAGGCTGCGAATTGTACTATTTTCTCCAGAAAGTAGGCGTAAAAAGCACAACCAGGGTAAAAACTTCCAGTCGTCCGAGCAGCATGGTTATGGAGCAAACCCAGGTCTGGAAATCGTTGAGACTGCCGAAATTGGTGGCTGGACCAACCTGATTCAAACCAGGGCCGGCATTATTAATGCAGGCAAGAACGGCGCTCAGGGCCGTAATTGGGTCAAGCCCGGTAAAAATCAGGGTGAAGGTCATCACGACGATAGAGATGAAATACAGAAAAATAAAAGCCAGTACCGCGAAAATGATCTTGTTGGGGATGGGCATATCGCCAATGCGAATGGGATTGACCGCGCGCGGATGCAGGATGCTGAACAACTCGCGGCCGGCCTGTTTCCACAACAGCAGGGTACGGAACATCTTGATGCCGCCGCCGGTGGAGCCGGTACAGGCGGTAACGCAGCTTAAATACAGCATCCACCACGGCACAAAAGGTGGCCATTGACCAAAATCGACGCTGGCAAAGCCGCAATCGGTAGCAATAGAAACCAGGTTGAATGTCACATGCCGCAAGCCGGTAAAGAAGTCCGTGTAGACATCGAAGTGCCAGAGATAACCGGCACACAGCAAAATGCTGCCGGCAACCACGCCCAGCATCGGTATCGCTTCGGGATCCACCAGATAAGGTTTCAGGCTGCGATGGTGCAGAACCGTGTAGTGGGTGCCGAAATTCATCGCTGCGATGAGCATGAAAATGGTCAATACCAGCTCGATGGCGACCGAGTTGAAATAGCCGACGCTGGCGTCGTGCGTGGAAAAGCCACCCAAGCCCAGCGTGGAAAATGCGTGACAAATCGCATCGAACCAGCCCATGCCGGCCAGATTTAAACATAAGATGCAGAGCAAGGTGATACCCGCATAAACCATCCACAGCAGGCGGGCTGTCTCGGTGATGCGCGGGGTGAGTTTGCTGTCTTTAATCGGGCCGGCGATTTCTGCCTTATACAACTGCATGCCGCCGACGCCCAGCAAGGGCAGAATCGCCACGGCCAAGACGATGATGCCCAGACCGCCTATCCAAACCATTTCGTGGCGCCAAAGATTCAGCGAGGGTGCCAGGGTGTCCAGGCCGCTGAGTACCGTGGCGCCGGTGGTGGTAAAACCGGACATGGTTTCGAAAAATGCGTCGGTAAACGATAGGCCGGGCATTCCCCACATCAACGGCAACGTCGCCGCCGCCGACATCAATACCCAAAACGATGCCACCAGCAAATAACCGTCGCGGGTCTTTACGTCGCCGCGAAAGCGCATCGTCAAGCCGGCCAGGATGCTGCCGACGCCAATATTGATCGACATGCCTCGCAGGAAATGGTCGGTCATGCCGTCGCCAAAATACAAAGAGGCAGCAATCGGCAGGGCGTAGGTCAATCCGAAGATCATCAGAATCAGGCCGAGAACAAAGGCGAGGGTACAAAAACGTTGCATGGTAGCTGTCTGCAGTAAATCGAGGCGGTATGAGCAAGGTTTGCCGGTGGGCGCCGGGCGGTTCGTTGCGCTTAATTTTGCGGCGATTGTAACAAACTATCCCTGAAGTCCCATCCTTTCCGTGTGCCGCTTCGATTGCCTAAGGCGCTAATTGGCCGCGATGCCGGAGTGTCACGCAATCTTAAACAATTCTTCATCTAACTGTCATAAAGCGCTTTTAAGCTGTGCTCGCAGAATTAAGGAATCGATATCAAACGGAAAATCCATGATTTCCACCGCTGCCATGATCGCGGTCGACGTGCGCAGCAAAAATAAGAGGGCAATGCCATGAAGCTAATCTACTCCATTCATAAATACGATGTTTTCATGTTTACCTGGTTAAACAATGTCAGCATCCATGCGACCTTGGTGCGTTTGTGCCGGGCTATTTCCAGAACCGGCGACGGCCTGCTTTATGTATTGCTGGCGGCTTGGCTGTATTGGGATCAGGGCGGCGCCGATCCTTTGCTGCAAACCATGCTGTTGGCGTTTGCGATTGAAAGGCCGGTTTATTTTGCGTTGAAAAACGGCTTCAAGCGCAATCGTCCGCAGCAGGCGCTACGGGATTTTCAGAGCGTGATCACGCCTTCCGATCAATTCAGCTTTCCATCCGGCCACACCTCGGCGGCGGTCATGGTGGCGACGCTGGTCGGCTATTTCTTTCCTACGCTAATGATAGGGCTATATATCTGGGCCGCTCTGGTCGGTTTTTCCAGGGTGGTTCTGGGTGTGCATTTTCCTACCGATACCTTGGTGGGCGTGGTTTTGGGCGTAAGCGCCGCAATTTTCAGTCTCGATTACATTTTATTATGAAGATATTTTATGGTGTGCAAGGCACGGGCAATGGACACATTACCCGCGCCAGGGTGATGGCCAAGGAGCTTTATGCGGCCGGTTTCGATGTGACTTTTCAATTCAGCGGCCGTCCGGCCGACAAATATTTCGACATGGACGTGTTCAACGGTTATCAACTCAAGGAAGGCTTGACCTTTAATACCCACAAGGGTCAGGTTTCCTATCTGAATACGGCCTTGCAGGCCAAGCCGATCCGCTTTGTGAAGGATATTAGCTCTCTGGATTTAAGCGCTTACGATCTGGTGATCAGCGATTTCGAGCCGGTGACGGCCTGGGCGGCGAAAAAGCAGAAAAAACAGGTGATCGGTATCGGCCATCAATATGCCTTCGGTCACGATATTCCCCGTAAGGGTTCCGATCCGATTGCCGATCAGGTGATCAAATATTTTGCCCCGGCCGACATCGGCGTCGGTCTGCACTGGCATCATTTCGGCCAGCCGATTCTGCCGCCCATCATCGAAACCCCGGCATTTCCGAAAAGCAGTCAAGCCAATAAAATCGTGGTCTATCTGCCTTTCGAAGATCCCAACGAAGTGATCCGGCATCTGTGTCCGTTCGAAAATTTCGAGTTTCATGTCTATTCGCCGGAGGCGGTGGCGTCGAAATATCCGCATATCCATTGCAAGCCTTTGTCGCGGGACGGCTTTCAAAAGGATCTTTACGATTGCGCCGGCATCATCAGCAATGCCGGTTTCGAGCTGGCCAGCGAATCCCTGCAATTGGGCAAAAAGATTTTGGCCAAACCGCTGCACGCACAAATGGAGCAGATTTCCAATGCCGCGGCGCTGGAGCAGCTGGGTTACGGACACACCATGTTCGACATGGACGGCGCGGTGATCGAGGACTGGTTGCACAATCCGCATGCGGTGCATGTGACTTACCCCAATGTCGCCAAAGTGATCGTGCAGTGGCTACAAGACGGCATGCCGAAAATGGACCGGGAATTTACCGAGCGGATTTGGGACACGGTGGAAGTGCTGCAAATCAGGCATGGGTGATGGTGAGTGGAGAGTAGTCAGTAGGGAGTGGTTTTCGACTTCCCACTTTCTACTATCGACTCACTAATCGTCGTCTTCGCTAGGAATCAGGTTTTTCAATTGTTGCGACAACAGCGTCTGTGCGCCTGTTGTCACAATCTCGTCACCGGGTTGTAACGATCCTGTTGCAAAATAGCCGTGCTTGCCTGGCGTGAACTGCGGCAAGGCGCGGCGGCTAAACTCATCGTCGGCGGTTTTAATAAACACGAATGCTTGGCCCATATGCCGGACCAGTGCCGATTCCGGAATGACGACGCCGGTTGTTTGCTGGCCGTCGGCGGCAATCCAGGCGGTGACATGCGCGCCGAATGGCATACGGCGGCCTTCGGTCTTGAAAAAATAGCGTTCGCCCTGGCTGATGGGATCGACCTGCGGCGCGGCGGAGATCAGCGTGGCCTTGACGGCGGTATGGCGCTGGCCGCGTTCGTCGATATAAATACCGCGAATATCGGGGCTGAGGCTGGTATTGGCCGGCAAGGTGATTTGCAGCAATTGCGAGGCGCGAGCCATGAAGGGTTCGGCGGCTTTGCCCTGAGTTTGCACAAACCACTCGGTTAAGGTGTTGCCCCATTCCAGGCGGCTGGCGGCCAGGATGGATTGTTGCTGGTAGCCGCTGGCATCGAGATTGGCCTTGTCGGCTTGCCATTGCGCTTGCTGTTCTTGCAGGCGGCGGGTGGAAACGATGTCCTGAGTATGCAGGTTTTGGGTGCGGGTCAGATTGAGGTGAGCTTCGGTATATTTGGCTTTGGCGCTGTCCTGTTGCGCATGTGCCGCAAGGTATTGCTGGCGAAGCTGGAGCAAGCGCTCCAGGCCAAGCGCCGTGCCGTAGGCGGTAAATTCCGGTTGTTGCTGCACGGCTTGCAGTCGTTGGGTCTTGATGCCGGCCAGTTGTTGCGCTTTCGGGTCGAGACGGATGTTGGCCGAATCTCCCGGCACGGCCTCGGTTTTACCGGCGCTTGCTTGCGGTTTGTCATCGTCGTCGGGTACGGCGTAGGCCAAGTGGCTGGATAAACAGGCGATCAGGCAGACCGTGAAACTAAAAGTGCGCATGTGGGTTGAAAATTAAGTAAGGACTTGTCGGGAATTATAAAGAGTGGGGCGCGGCGAGCCGTAATTTTTTGTTGTGAAAAAAAAATAGCCGGTTATGCTTTCCCGGTTATTGTTGAGGCTAAATGGTGAGTGGATATGAATGAAATGCCTGAAAATCTAAAATATGCAGCTACCCATGAATGGGCTAGTTTGGAAGACGATGGAATCGTCCGGGTCGGTATCACCGATTTTGCGCAGTCGGAACTGGGCGATATCGTTTTCATCGGTTTGCCCGAGGTTGGGCGCACCGTTGCCTGTAACGAACAAATCGCGGTGGTGGAATCGGTCAAAACCGCATCCGATCTGTTCAGTCCGGTGGCCGGCACCGTGACGGCGGTCAACGAAGCGCTGGAGGATGCGCCTGAATTGGTCAATGAGGATGCCTTTAGTACCTGGCTGTTTGCCATCAAGGCCGAAAATCCGGCCGAACTGGAGCAGTTGATGGATGCGGCTGCCTATCAACAAATGATCGAGCAATAACGGACAAGCGATGGCAAATCAAAATGCAAAAGGCTTGAAGCGTCTGGTCAATGCCTGTTTCTTTTCAGTCGCCGGATTCAAGGCAACCTGGCAGCACGAAGAAGCGTTTCGGCAGGAGGTGGCGTTATTTGTCGTTACCACGCCTCTGGCGATCTGGCTAGGCCACAGCAATATCGAAAAAGTCTTGTTGATCGGCAGTGTGGTACTGGTGCTGTTGGTGGAGTTGTTGAATTCGGCTGTGGAAGCGGTGGTTGACAGGGTGGGGTTCGAGCACCACGAACTGTCGGGACGGGCCAAGGATATTGGTTCGGCGGCGGTGATGCTGTCGTTGATCTGGGCCGGAGCTACTTGGGCTTTGATCTTGTTATAGGCGGAAGAGCATCTTGCCGTTTTGAATCTTTCGCCTGGTATCTTGCGCCTGCGCCGAACATCCGTTACCTTAAAAATACCGCGACATAGTTAAGAATTAGCAAAACAAAGGAAAACAATGAGTGCATTGATCTGTGGCTCCATGGCCTACGACACCATCATGGTGTTTCACGACAAATTCAAAAACCACATCCTGCCCGACAAGGTGCATATGCTGAACGTTTCGTTCCTGGTGCCGGCCATGCGCCGCGAATACGGGGGCTGCGCGGGCAACATCGCCTACAATCTGAAGCTGTTGAAAGAAGAGCCGTTGATCATGGCTACCGTCGGTCACGATTTCGAGCCGTATGCGCAGTGGCTCAGCCAATGTGCTATCTCCAGCCGTTATATTAAGGTATTGGACGATCATTACACCGGTCAAGCCTATATCACCACCGATGAAGACGATAACCAAATTACCGCGTTTCATCCGGGGGCGATGAATTTCTCGCATTTCAACGAAGTGCCCAGTGATAACGGTATTTGTATCGGTATCGTTTCGCCCGATGGCAAACAAGGCATGCAGGAGCATGCCGAGCAATTCGCCGAACAGGGTATTCCGTTTATCTTCGATCCGGGTCAAGGCATGCCGATGTTCAGTGGCGAAGAGTTGCTGAAGTTCCTGGATCTGGCCAACTACGCCACTTTTAACGATTACGAGTCCGAGCTGGTGCAAGCGCGCACCGGATTGACATTGGAACAGATCGCCGAAAAAGTCGATGCGCTGATTATCACCCTGGGCAGCAAGGGTTCGAAAATTTATACCCATGGCGAATGCATCGATATTCCCGCCGCCCAACCGCAACAGTTGCTGGATCCGACCGGTTGCGGAGACGCTTATCGCGCCGGTTTGCTGTTTGGACTGATCAACGACTACGACTGGGAAGTGACCGGCCGTATTGCCTCCCTGTTGGGGGCGATCAAGATCGAGCACAACGGTACCCAGAACCATACTTTTACGATGGCCGAGTTTAAGCAACGTTATCAGGAAACTTTCGGTTCGACGTTTTGAATCTGATTAAAACCCGGGAACTGTTGGTATTGATGGCCCGCCTGCGCGACCCGGAAACGGGCTGCGCCTGGGATGTGAAACAGGATTTTCATAGTCTGATTCCTTATACCATCGAAGAAGCCTACGAAGTGGCCGACGCCATCGAGCGAAACGATTTTGACGATTTGCGCGGCGAGTTGGGCGACTTGCTGTTGCAGGTGGTGTTTCACTCGCGGATCGCCGAGGAGCGCGGATTGTTCGATTTCGAACAGGTGGCCTCGGCCATTGGCGAAAAGTTGGTCACTCGTCACCCGCATGTGTTTGCCGACGTCAAATTCGATAACGACGAACAGCGCATGCAAGCTTGGGAGGAAGCCAAGGCCCAGGAAAGACAGCAAAAAAATCGCCAGCAGCAGCCGGAAAGCGTGCTGGCCGGCGTGGCCCATAGTCTGCCGGCACTGGTGCAATGCGAAAAAATTCAGAACCGTGCCGCCAGCCACGGTTTCGACTGGCCGGATACCGAGCCGGTGTTCGACAAGGTCAGGGAAGAATTGCAGGAAGTCCACGAAGCCTGGCAATCCGGCGACCAAGCGCATATTCAGGAAGAGGTCGGCGATTTGTTGTTGGTGGCGGTGAATCTGGCCCGGCACCTGAAAGTCAATCCGGAAATCGCCTTAAGAGAAGCCACCAAGAAATTTACCCGCCGTTTCAACTACATCGAACGACAGGTTGAAGGCTCCGGCCGCGCCTTGCGCGATTGCGAATTGGCGGAGTTGGACGGCTTGTGGCATGAGGCCAAAGTCGTGGAAAAGAAAAGTCCGCGGAAGCCGGCGTGAAAACAGGTTTTAAATGGTTGCCAATTCTGGTTCTATTGTTGCCGGCGGTGCAGGCGGAAAGCGGCGAGCTGTTGGGCAAAATTTCCGATGAAACCGCTCCCGTTGCCGCTCAGCCCGAACAACCCTCGGAGCGCAATGACCGGAAAATTATTTATCGGGTGATTTGTTCTCCGGAAGGCGAAGTGCTGCCGGAGTGCGAACAACCGCCGGTTCACGATACATTCGACGCCGCGCAACCAAGGCCTGCGGAGCCGGAAGCGGTTGAGGCGCCGGCTGCAGAAACTCCAAAGGAACAGGTGGAACAAGCCGATGCCGTCGATCAGTCAAGCAATGTGGTAGAACCGGCTGTGCCTAAAAAAGCCGCCGCGCATAAAAAACCCGCCAAGAAATCCGCGAAAAAATCGGCTAAAAAAACCGCCAAGCCGGCAAAATGGAAACAGCGTTAATTCTTACACTTCAAATTATATTTCTGCACTCGGTACCGCAAGGTTTCCCGCGTCGTTCCCAGCATCCTGGCCGCCGCGGTGACATTCTCGTCGGTGCGGTTCAGTACTTCCTGAATCAGATATTTCTCCATGTCCTGCAAACTCAGGCTGCCGTCCAGCGGCAGGAAAATGCCGTTTTCGCTGTGCTGGGCGCTGGCCGGCTTACTGGAAATATTCGGCAATTGCAGCCATTGTTCCGGGAAATTTTCGTCGCTGGCCAGTAACACGCAACGCTCCAGCACATTGCGCAATTCTCGGACATTGCCCGGCCAGTCGTAGCTCCTTAGGTTGTCCCAGGCTTGTTTGGAGATGTTTCTGACGTTTTTCGCCGATTTGCGGTTGCTGTCGGCGATGAATAGCGGCACCAGTTCGTCGAGATCCTGCTTATGTTCCCGCAAGGCAGGTACTCGCAAGCTCATGACGTTGAGGCGGTGATACAGGTCGCTACGGAACAGACCTTGTTCGACTTTTTGAAGCAGATCGAGGTTGGTAGCGGCGATAATCTGTACGTCGATGGCGATTTCGGTCTCGCTGCCGAGGCGGCGAATCCGAAAGTCTTCCACCGCTTTCAGCAATTTGGTCTGTAGATCCAGATCCATCTCACCAATTTCATCCAGAAACAGCGTGCCGGTATGGGCTTGTTCGAACAAGCCGCGATGGCGCTTCTTGGCGCCGGTAAAGGCGCCGGCTTCGTAGCCGAACAGTTCCGATTCCAGCAGCTCCCGAGGCAGGGCGGCGCAGTTGATTTCGACCAACGGTGCCTGGGATCGGCGGCCAGTGCAGTGCAGGATGCGGGCGATCAAACCTTTGCCGGTACCGGTTTCGCCGCTGATGATCAGGCTGGAAAACGGTACATTGGCCATTTGCGAAATCATGCCTCGCAACATTGAAGTTTGCGGGCTGCTGCCTATCAAGGCGTCTAAGCCATAGCGGCTGGTTTGGGCCGCCGTCTGTTGTTGTAGCCGGCGTTGCGCTCTGGCACTGCGGGCGGCACCTTCCACCAGCAGATTCAGCCGTTCCGGCTCGCAGGGTTTTTCGATAAAGTCGTAGGCGCCCAGGCGCACCGCGCGCACCGAGTCGGCGACGCTGCCGTAACCGGTGAGAAATATCCATTCGCTGCTGACTATCTTGTCCTTGATGCTTTCCAAAAAATCCAGCGCATTGCCGTCGGGCAGATTCATGTCGGACAGCACCACCAAAGGGTCGATGTCTTGCTTGGATAAATGTGCCTCGGCCTGCCGCAAGGTTTGGGCGATGGTCACTTCCCAGCCGCGTTTGCCGAAAAACCGGGCCAGTTCCGAACCCAAGAGTGCTTCGTCTTCAATGATCAATAAGGTATCTGACATGGGTATGCTCAATGCCGCCAGGAGGCGAGGTCTTCGATCGGTTCAATATGGGTATCGATATCAATGTTGTCGAATAAGGTCATGATTTGCTGTTCGATGGTTTCCACCAGGTCATGGCCCTGTTGCACGGTCCAGTGGCCGGGCACCAGCACATGCACAGACATGAACCGCCGAGCGCCGGCATAACGGGTGCGCAAGGCGTGATAAGCGATGTCGTCGGAGGCGGCAAACTGTTCCAGCACCGCGACAATCGCCGACTGTTCGTCCGCCGACAAGGCGGCGTCCATCAAGCCGGAAATCGTGCGGCGTATCAGTTGCAGTCCGGCCCAGACGATGTTGATCGCCACCAGAATGGCGATGATGGGATCGAGAATTTCCCAGCCGTTCATGCCCAATTGCCGGGCGACGGCCAGGCTGGCTTCGAAGTGGTTGGCGACGGAAATCGCGGCGATGCCGATCAGGATGCCCACCGTGGTCCAGACATCGGTCATCAGATGTTTGCCGTCGGATTCCAGGGTAATCGAGTTCCGGCGTTTGCCGACGCTTATCAGCACCCGTGCCACGGCCAGATTGATCAGCGAGGCAAACACCGAAATCGCGATGCCGACATCCAGTTGCTGCAAGGGTTGCGGATCCCACAGGCGATCCCAGGCGGTTATGCCTATGCTGAAGGCCGCCAATAAAATCATGATGCCTTCCGCGCCGCTGGAAAAATATTCGATTTTTTCGTGGCCGTAGGCATGGCCGTCATCGGGCGGACGGGAGGCGATGCTTAGTACGATCAGCATAATCACCGCCGCGACCAAGTTGATCAATGACTCCATCGCATCGGATAGCAATCCGACCGAGTCTGTCAGCCAATAGGCGTAGCTTTTCAAGGCTATGGTGGATATTGCCGCCGCGATAGACAACCAGCCGTAAATAGTTAGCGATTTTTGTTCGGTACTCATGAGGCTATGACTAATTCAAAACAGGCCGCTAGTCTAACAGAGTTAACACAACCGACCGACACAACAAGGGTGTCAGGCCGCCGGCAGGCTCAATGTCACGCAAGCATGTCCGGATGGGGTGTTTTGCAACAGTATTTGTCCCTGATGATCCTTGACGAAGCGCTGCACCATTGCCAGTCCCAGACCGGTTCCGCCGTCTTTCAGGCTGACGAAGGGGCGAATGCCGTGTTGGAGGAAGTCGTTGCTGAAGCCGGAGCCGGTATCGCTGACTACCATTTGCAATTTACCGTCTTGACGGCTTGCCGTTACATGGACTTCGCCGCTGTTGGGGCCTATGGCCTGAATCGAGTTGAGCAGCAAATTCAACAGCATCTGGCGAAATTCCCTCTCCGGTAGAAAGGCGTAAAGATCGGTTGTTACTTGGTAGCTGAAGGTAATGTTTTCCTGAGCCTGATATTTCAGCAACAGCAATAGTTCTTCCAGTACTTGTCGCACATCGACTTTTTGCGAAGATTCCGCGCTGCTGCGGGCAGACGCCAGCAGGTCGTTAAGATTGCGGGTCAGGCGCTGCACTTCCCTGTATACCAATTGCATCCGCTCGGCGAGTTCGGCGTCTTCGCATTCCTGCAGCATGTTTTCCAGGGCTAGTTGGATGCTGGCCAGCGGATTGCGCAGTTCATGAGCGGTGCTGGCGGCCAGTTCCGCCAACGCCGCCAGCCGTTCGGCCTTGGCGAGTTGCTGGCTTTGTTCCAGCAGTGCATGACTGGTTTGCCTGACTCGAAATTCCAGGGCCGTGGTATGGTCGAGATGTTCCTGCTCCAGTTCCACTAGCCTGGATACCAGATGGTTGTATCGGTCGAACAAAGCATGCAAAAGCGGGTCGGAGGTGTCTCGGGCTATCGGCTTCATTTCGCCTTCCGCCAGGCCGGACAGCAATTCTTTCAGGGAATCCAGCGGTTCCAGCACATTGGTTCTGAAAAAATAACGGCCTATCCAGAATAGTAGCAAAGGCAAGATAACCGCCAGTTGCATTTCCAGGCGGCTGTCGTCCTCGACATTGATCAGCAATTTTTCTTCTTCCGCCGCCTGCTTGTCGAGCGCTTGTTCGATCAGTTCCAGCGCACGTATCAGGCTTGGCTGGTCGCCGGTCAAGGCCTTGGCAAATGCAGTCTGTAAATTGCTTAAGTCCACTGGCACCGGGAATACAGTGTCGTTATGGGTTTCCAATATATCGATAAGCTGGGATTCAATCTCGGCAATCTGGGCATGTTCGGCTTCGTCGCTGCCTTTACTGGACGATAGTTTCAATTGCAGTTGCAGCAACTCGAAAATAGTTTCTTCCAGATGCCGGCCGCGGCCGATGTCCTGTTCGATGGTGTGAATCCGCTGGTTGTTGACCCAGGTCAGCCGGCCTATGGCCAGCAGCTCGCCGATGACCAGCAGGCCCAGCACGAAACTGACGAACATGACGGGGCGGAACAGTAACTGGCGCATGGTTGGCTTCATAGTCGGACGGCGGAATTAATCAATAAACAAGCCGGAATGTGCCAAATGCAGCAACCAAACCGGCAGAAGGGGCAGGCAAATTTAGCATGATCGCTTTCCTTACCCAACCGACCGGCATAAAAAAACCGCCTCGTCCTTGGGGGGAAACGAGGCGGTTTTTAATTTAAGAGAGGCTATCCCTGCCTCAAGCTTGCTCCATTACCAATCAACTTGGGCACGCATTTCGACAACATCGAAGTTGGCGCTGTTGTATGCAGCCGAACGCGCAGCCATGCCTTTTGTATCGATATTCAAAGCATGGATGAAGTTAGCCATCAAACGAATATGCGAGTTGGGGTACCAGTTCAGACCCACTTTGCCGGTTGTAGCTCGGCCGCCATTGATATTGCCGTCGATCAAATTCAAATAATCGTAACCGGCTGCGACTTCCCATGCACCCAAGCCGCCATGAGTGTTGAAGTTTTGTTTAGGCTTGATTCTATCCCAGGCACCGGTCGAAGCTTTATAGGCTCTGGATTCCCCGGTCAGGAAGTAACTGGCATAGCCGTAATAGCCATTTAGCATTTCGTCGTTATAACCTCTGCCGGAAACGTTGGCTTGAATATACTCTGCTTGCGCCGAGAATGGGCCATAAACCAGTGCGGTTTCACCGCCAAAGCGGGCAATTCTCTGCGCTTTACGTGTTCCAGCGCTGTTGGATAGATTGCCTGTGTTTAAAATGAAGGTTCTATCAACGTTGGTGTCAATATTAGCGCCAAAGGATATGCCGCCACTAGCTAAGCATGATGGTTGTGGTGAGGCACCGCCACAAGCGCCGGCAAGATAATTGTTGTCGATTTGACGTTCCGATCCGGAAAGACCGACATGTAAAAATTTGGTGTTATCTTCGAACCACGGCAACGCAGTCACACGACCCGTTACACCCCAGCCGGTATCGCCGGAACCGTTATTACGGTTGGTGTTGCCCATGGCATTGGTGGAACTGGTACTGCTACTTGCGCCGCCGGAACCGACGGATTCGGTTTGCAAGGCCAGGGCTGCGGTCCAACGTGGTTGCGCATAGCTCAGACCGAGACCGACTTTGTAAGCGTTGTCGTTGTCGGAAAAGGTGTTGACCGCCATGTTACGCTCGATAAAGGTCAGGTAACGGTTGCTGGTTGCCTCTTCCAAGCTGAACGGTTCCTTGAATTGACCGACTTTTATGCTTAAAGGCTTGTAACCGTTCCAAGCGATGTAAGAATCGGTAAGGCTGCTGGCGACGGAGCCGTTACCACGAGCGAAGTCATACTCAAATTTGTATAGAAAGTCCTTGTAATAGCTACCTTCGATGCCAATACGGGCACGGCGGATGCCGGCGCCGTCAGCCAGTTGATTGGTTGTGTTTGCACCCGTTGCATTAGCAACGCTGCTGCTACCTGACACATTCGTCATCGAATCCACTTGAATTCGGCCGTTGATGCCCATTTCAAAGTTGCCGTCCTTGCTTTCGAACTTGATGCCTTTGTCGTTGATTTGCAACTTGCCTTCGGCTGGATCATTGATGTGTTCGTCCAGCGCTTTCAATTCGTTATTTTTTAGCGCCAGGTCTTCCTTGATTTTTGCAATTTCAGCTTTTTGTTCGGCTTGATCTTCTACTTTTTCAAAGGAACCCAGTTTGGTCCGGCCAGGGCCTGGCTCGGCAAAAATTTGCTGGGTCTTGGTGTCGACATACAGGTCCAGCGCCATCGCATCGGTGGCTACACCTGTACCTAGAACCGCTGCCATTGCCAAACTTAGTTTGGTCAGCTTCATACTCAAATCTCCAAAGTTTTAAGGTAAATCGAAAAAAATCAACGAGAACAGTGCCGGAAAATAGGGTTGATCTCGTCTAACCTGCTGAATATGCAGAATAAATAGGTTAAACAGTGTCTGTCTGACCAGATGGCGCGAATTGTAAAGACGGAATATGACAGCTTTGTGACAAAACCAATTTAAAGGCTGGAAACGTTGCTTTATTGCGACAGCGCTAGCAGTTAATCAGGGCAAGGGGCTGATTTTTATTGGTTTTGACGGTGATGGTTTGCTGGCTGGAAAGCGACAGGGAGGAGGGTGGTTAGCAGTGAGTAGTGAGTGGGTTTGATTTCTCCCACTCACCATGTCATTGGACGGGATAAAACAGTTTAAAGATGGCTTCGAACTCTTCGTTGGTTTTGTCGATAATTAAACCGATTTGTTCGGTAGACAGGTTTAAACCATTGGCAATCACGGCATCGTAAGGAGTGCCCATTTCGCCGAAATAGTTGGATAGCCTGACGATGGCGGCAATATCGGCGTATGGGCCGGTGTGGTCGGGGAAGGCATGCAGACGGATGGTTTCGATAATGACTTCGGGCAGTTTCCATAGCCGGCAAAGCTCGGCGCCCGCTTCATAATGGTCGAAGCCAATGACTCGTTGTTCAATACGCACTTCGTCAAGGGCATCGGCCTGTACTTTGGATTGCAGTAGCAAATCGACTTCTCGAGCCAACACCGGTATGCGCCTGTAAAACAACAGTTGCCCGATGTTGTGAATTAATCCGCACAGGAAGGCCGATTCGGCATATTTTTTACCGAGATGGGCATCGAATTCTCTGGCTAACAGTGCGCTGCGTAAGTTTCTAGCCCAGAAATCGTGTATCGAAAACGTCTGTCCTGGTAAATCGGAAAAACGCTCGACAATGATGGCACCCAAAACCAGATTTTGCAGTTCCCGAGAGCCTATCAGGGTGATGGCTTTTGCAATGGATGCGATTTGCGACGGAAAGCCGAAATAGGCGCTGTTGACTATTTTTAATAGTTTGGCGGCCAGTGCGGCATCGTCTTCGATGACAAACGCGGCGTCTTTAGGGGCTTTAGTCGGGTCGTCGATAATCGTTTTTAACGCGAAATACACGCTCGGCGGCGATGCAAGCTGCAAATCGCCTTTAAGCAAATCGTTCACGGTTAAGACGGGCAGAGAAGAAATTAGCATCGGCAATTACAAAATTTGAAATTGCACCTATACTCATTTGACCGCTGGTGTCGACGGGAGGTTTAGGCGCTGCTTAAACCTAGACGGTATTTAGGAGAAATACAAGTTTTGTCAGCCGTCTCTTTTCATAGAACGTTTTGAAAACCTGGCAATATCTTTGCTTATCAATTCTTGAAAATACCTGGATGGTATATGATTGCTTGCGACTCGCTTAAAGAAAAAATCATTATCGTTGCCGAACATGAGGTAGCTTCCGCGCAGGCAATCGCCGCCGCGCTGGAATCGCAAGGCTTTTCCAATATTCGCCAAGTCAATAGCGGCGAAAAAATATACGAAGTCCTGCGGCCTTATCACGATCAACCCGATAATGTGGGGCTGATCGTTTTAAACGAAATGCTGCCGAATTGTCAGGTTCAGGAGATGTGCCGGAGCCTGTCTTGTGCGACTGACGGGTCCGAGATTCCCTTCATTATTCTGGGCAAAATGGATGACAATGGGCTTGTAAAACAAGGCGATTCCCAGAATGTACGTTGCCTGACTTATACGATAAATCCCCCTGTTAATGCCCAAGAGCTGTTGCTGGCCGTTAAATTTTTGCTCAGCCTGAAAAAGGAGCGCTTTTTGCGCCACAAACAGGAAGAGCAGCTGATTAACGAATTGGCGGCAAAAAGCATTATCGATGCAAAGCTGAAATTTTTGGTCGCGCATGATGAATTGACGGGCTTGTTTAATCGCAGCAGCTTTGAGCGCCAGCTTAGGTTGATCGTGAATCGCAGCAATAAGCTGCACAAGGATGGGGCTCTGCTGTTCATTGATGTCGACCGTTTCAGCTTGATCAACGAGTTGGAAGGATTTGAGGTTGGCGACAGGCTGTTGGTGGAACTGGCGGTTTTGATCAGAAAGCTGGTGCCGGCGGAAAGTTTGTTTGCCAGAATCGGCGCCGATGAATTTTGTTTGTTTCTGGAGAACAAAACCAAAAAGCAGGCGCAGATTTTTGCCGAAACCATTAAGAACACGGTTGAAAATTTCCGGTTTTTTACCGGTGAAGTTTGTTACAGCGCCTCGGTGTCGATTGGCATCGCCACCATCGATAACAGCATGTCCGTGGCCCATCCCGGCGAAATGATCCTGCATTCTCGGCAAGCTTGCCATTTTGCTAAGGTAAACGGCCGAGACAAAGTATGGGTTTATAACAACGACGATCTTGCCGTCAAGGAACGGCGGCGGGACATATACTGGGTGCCTTTGATCCGCAAGGCCTTGCGCGAAAACGACCTGTTTCTGGTTTTTCAGCCCGTGGTGCAATTGAACGACGGCAACGTTTCGCATTATGAAGTGTTGATTCGCATGCAGGGTGAGAATCATGAAACCATCACGCCGGATAAATTTATTCCCGCCGCGGAAAGAATGGGACTGATTCATGCCATCGATCTTTGGGTGGTTGAGCATGCGATCGACTTTTTGGCAGCGCTGCCGTCCTATATGTCCTATGTTTCGTTGGCAATCAATTTATCCAGCACCGCATTTCAATATCCCGATTTATTGCAGACCATCCGCGACAAGCTGGAGTTGACCTGGGTCGATGCCAGCCGCCTGACCTTTGAGATTACTGAAACCGCCGCCGTCGATAATTTCGAAAAAGCCCGCAGCATGATCAACAAAATTCGCGCATTGGGTTGTAAATTTGCGTTGGACGACTTTGGGGCCGGTTTCTGTTCCTTCAACTATCTGAAAACTTTTCCAGTCGATTACGTCAAAATCGATGGTCAGTTTATAAGGAATTTGATTCACGATGAAACCGATCAAATATTGGTGAGATCCATGGTTGAAATTGCCGCGAAATTAGGCAAAAAAACCATCGCCGAGTTTATAGAGTCGCCCAATACGGCGTTAAAGTTAAAAGAGATCGGGGTCAACTTTGGCCAGGGTTACGCGTTTGGCAGACCGGAACGTACGCTGTTGGAAACCCATAATGTCTCGTTAGCTATACTGTTGAATACTCCTCCTGATCAGGATGCCGAGCTTGTTAAGCCTATTGTAGGCGTTCAACAAAACAGCTAAATTTTTTAGCTATTCAGGTTAAATCCTTCCCATCACTGAAAAAACGCCTTATTATCAAGGCTGTTAGTTTACCCGGCCTAGTCAGCTCTGGTATATTCGGCGACAGTGTCTACACTTGACATCACATTGTTCTTAAACTTAAAAATTAAAATAAACGAAGGGGAAGGGTTATGGCTGAATTGCTTTTTATAGCAACAATTGTTTTTGTTGCTTATGTTGTGTTTGTCGTATTGGGCGAAAAAAAGGATAGCTCCGAACCCGCCAAAACCGAAGCAGCGAAACCGGAACCGGTAGAGCCGCAAGTGCAACAGCCTGAAAAAGCCGCCCCGCCTCCCGTCGCAGTAAAAGCCGCCGCTAAACCGGCGCGAGCCAAAGCCGCGGCAAAACCGGCTGCAGCAGCCAAGGCGGCACCAGCCAAAGCCGCTCCCGCAGCGGCCCCTGTTCAAGCCCCAACGCCAGTCAGCGATAGTCTAAAAAATCCAAAAACCGGTGAAGTTGCCAAGGTTCCCAACAGCTATGCGTTCGCCAAACGCTGGATAAAGGATGCGCTGGTTGAAGAAGGTTTGTTGGAGAAAGTCTATAAAAATAACGAATTGGACGATGCCACCACGGCAAAAATCCAGAATGCCTTGCAACAGTTAAAAGCAATGGCCAAGTATCAATAGAGCTTGCGGATTATTGTGAAGGCAGCCGTTTCCGGCTGGCTGCCTTTAATCCAAGCCCAGTTTTTTCAGCCGGTATCGCAACGAACGAAAGGTTAGGCCCAGTTGTTTGGCCGTGGCTGTCTTGTTCCAGCGGTTTTCTTCCAGCGCGTTGGTCAAGGCCTTTTTTTCGATGTCTTCCAGATAGGTTTCCAGCGACATTTTTTCCGCATCGAAATCATCGACTACCGCTAAGTCCATGCCTGACGACAGATGCAAATCGTCGACTTCGATTATCCCGCCTTCGTGCAGTGCCAGCGCCCGTTCCAGGATGTTTTCAAGTTCTCGGACGTTGCCTGGAAAATGATACTGCTTCAAAGCCTGCAGTGCCGATGACGACAGTTTGGGGGGCGCCACGCTATTGGCGGCGGCAAGCTTGGACAAAAGGTGTGTTGTCAACTGTGGAATATCGCTCACCCTGGCGCGTAGCGGCGGTAAATTCAGCTCAATGACATTGATGCGATAATACAAATCTTGCCGGAAGCTACCGTCCTGCACCATTTTTCCCAAATCCTTGTGGGTAGCGCTGAGTAAACGCACGTCGACCGCTATCTCGTGCTGTTCGCCGACCGGCCGGATCTTTTTCTCTTGAATAGCGCGTAACAATTTAACCTGCAAGGCCAGCGGCAAGTCCGCAACTTCGTCCAGGAATAGCGTGCCGCCATCGGCAGCCTGAAACAGGCCTTTCTTATCCGTCACGGCACCGGTAAAACTGCCTCTTTTGTGGCCGAAAAACTCGCTTTCCATTAATTCCTGAGGAATGGCGCCGCAGTTGATGGCGATAAAAGGCCCCTCGCTACGCGGGCCTTGCCGATGAATCAATCTGGCAACCAGTTCCTTGCCGGAACCCGATTCGCCGCCGATATAAATAGGTGCCTGATTGCGCGCGACTTTGTCGATTTTGGAACGAATAGCCCGCATCAAATCGGAGTCGCCCAGCAAAATATCCCGGGTACGCCGCTCTTTTTCGACAACCGGAACATGAGAAACCTGCAAGGCGTGATTGACCAGTTGCCGTAATGCGGCCAAATCCACCGGCTTGGACAGGAAATCGAAAGCGCCTTTTTTCATCGCTCTGATCGCGGTGTCCATATTGCCGTGGGCGGTAATGACCGCGACCGGCAGTTGCAATCCGGCCGCCTGAATGAATTCCAGCAAATCCAGGCCGTTGCCGTCCGGGAGGCGCATGTCGGTCAAACATAAGTCGAAAGTTTGGTTCGACAATAATTGCCTGGCCGAGGCCAGATTCTCAGCGGCAAGGGTTTGGATATTCATCCGGTTTAAAGTTATTTCCAATAACTCTCTAATATCGGGCTCGTCATCGACAATTAGGGTAATGGGCATATTCATATTTCAATGATGGCGTGATCGGCATTGGCTAGCGACAGGGTAAAACACATGCGGTTTTTATGGTTAGCATAGCTCAATTCGGCCTGGTTAAGCTCCGCTAATTCTCGGGAAATGTATAAACCCAGGCCAGTACCTTTTTGCGAGGTGGTGAAGAATGGTTCAAATAAATGTTGGCGGTTTTCCGGGCTGATTCCGGGGCCGTTATCGATCACTCGGATGCAAGGCGCATCTTGTTCCCGCTCGACTTCCAACACAATTTTGCCAATATCGGGGTTGCCGTATTGCAAGGCATTGCCGCAGAGGTTATCCAGAATCTGTTTGAGATGACCGGGATCGATGTAAGCGTTGAGTCCTCGGGTTTTGAAATCCAAGACAACGCTATCGGTGTACTTCCCAAAATCGAGGCGCTGCTCGTTGAGATAGGCCGGAAGCCAGCGATCGAGAGCAATCCGCTGTCTTTGCAGAGCGTTACGGCGGGATAGTTTTAAAATATCTTCGATGATGCGGTTAACGCGCCGGCTGTGATTTTGGATGATTTCGGTCAAGCGCAAGTCCTGAGGGTGCAGGTTGGGCGCTTCCGACAACAGCTGGCCGGCATGACTGATAGCGCCGAGCGGATTGCGGATTTCATGGGCGATACTGGCTGTCAGCCGGCCCAGGGATGCCAGCTTTCCTTGTTGTAGGCGTTGATTGTAAAGGGCAATATCTTCAAAAATCAGCATATGCAGGTGCTCGCTGTGTATGTCCAGCAAGGAAAATCGGACCTGGATTTCGCTATGATCAGGCAGTCGGATGATGGCGAAATCCTGATCGGGATTATCGAGCCACAAGTTGAAGGCTTGCGGAAGATCCGGAGAAATGGCGCCGAGATATTCGGGCAATTCGCCCTGGCTGAGCAAGCGCAGGGCCGATTGATTGCAGAGTTGGATTGCCTGCCGCTCATCGACAATCATGATGCCCGATTGCAAATGCTGAATAATGTAGCGGTTCAGCTCTTCCAGTCTGGCAATGGCTTTTTCATGCTGTTTTTCCAGCACTGCCGACTGTTCCGAGCGCTTGGTCAGCATGTACGACAATAACACGATGGAAAAGAAAGACACGCCCAGCATGCCGGAATAGGTCAGCGAGTTGATCTCAAAGGCTCGGGTTTGAATGGCGTAGAGTTGTTCGGCCAGAATAGCCAAACTGGCCAAGGCCGCGAACAGCATGGCACAGCGGCCGCCGATCAATAAACCGCCGGCTGCAATCGATATTGCCAGCAGGATGCCGATACCGCTGCCCACCCCGCCGCTGGCATGCATCAGCAGGGTGATGAAAAGGATGTCGGTAAAGATAAACATCTGCGCCAAACTGGTATACGCCAGCCTTTGGCCGAGAATAAACGGCGCGGCCAACAACGATATAGCCAGATAGCCGAGACTGGTGAACTGGTACAATCGCACATCGTAGTTTCCCAATACGGATGAACCGAAGTGCAGGTAAAACAGCATCACGAACAAACTGGCGCTGATGAAGCGGTAAATAAAAAATATTTTCAACAGCAGCCAGGCTTGCCGTGCCGGTATGCCGTAATCTTTGGAAAAAGGACAGGGATAGATAATATCGGTTGAAGCGGGTGACATAAACCGTCGTTATTTATTGGGAATTGGCTAGAATAACCGGGTCTTCAATCATAGCATCAACTTTTTAAGCCGATTGAAAAGCCATTAAAGCGGAGCATTAAATGAATATTCATGAGTACCAAGCCAAGCAACTGTTTCGGGATTTTGCCGTGCCGGTGCCGCAAGGGCATATGGCCATCACCCCGCAACAAGCGCAACAGGTCGCCGAAAGTTTAACGTCTTCGGCGTGGGTGGTTAAGGCACAAATTCATGCCGGTGCTCGCGGCAAGGCCGGAGGCGTTAAAGTTGCCAAGAGTCTGAATGAGGTTAGCGATTACAGTGCCGCGATGCTGGACACCCGATTGGTGACGCATCAAACCGACAGTCTGGGGCTGCCGGTCAACAGCGTGTTGGTCGAGGAAGTTTCCGAGATTAAAAACGAGTTTTACCTGAGTCTGCTGGTCGATCGCGAAACCGAGCGTTTGATTTTCATCGCCTCCGCCGCCGGCGGCATGGACATCGAAGCGGTCGCCGCCGAGACACCGGAAAAAATCGTCCGTGTCCCGGTACACCCGGCTGCCGGACTGCAGCCTTATCAATGCCGGCAGGTTGCCGCCGCATTGGGGCTGGGCAAGGAACAGCAAGCCGAGTTGCATAAGATCATGTCCGGCGTGTATCGGTTGTTTCTGGCCAAGGATGCCAGCCAGATCGAGATCAACCCCTTGATTGAAACCAGTCAAGGCCGGTTGCTCGCACTGGATGCCAAAATCAATTTCGACGACAACGCCGTCGCCGCTCACGCCGATATAGCGGCAATGCGGGATGCTACGCAGGAAGATCCCAAGGAGGCTGAAGCCAAACAGTTCGATCTGAACTACATCACTCTGGGCGGTAATATCGGCTGCATGGTCAACGGCGCCGGCTTGGCGATGGCGACCATGGACATGGTTAAACTGAAAGGCGGCGCGCCGGCCAATTTTCTGGATGTCGGCGGCGGCACCAACAAGGACAAGGTCAAGGAAGCCTTCAAGCTGATTCTCTCCGACGGTACCGTCAAGGCAGTGTTGGTGAATATTTTCGGCGGCATCGTCAAGTGCGACGTGATTGCCGCCGGCATTCTGGCCGCCGTCGAGGAAATGCATTTGACGATACCGGTTGTCGTGCGCCTGGAAGGCACCAATGTCGAACAAGGATTGGCAATGTTGAAAAACTCCGGCTTGGGCTTGGTCACGGCCGAAGACTTGAACAGCGCCGCCGAACAAGCGGTAAAACTGGCGGAGGGCGGCGGCGATGGCTCCCTACCATCCGCCACACTTACTCCATCCCTGGAGGGCGCAGCCTAATGAGCATTCTGATCGATAAAAATACCAAAGTCATATGCCAGGGCTTTACCGGTAAACAAGGTACTTTCCATTCCGAACAGGTTTTGGCTTACGGCACACAACTGGTCGGCGGCGTCACGCCGGGGCGTGGTGGTTCTAAACATCTGGATTTGCCGGTATTCGATACCGTTCATCAAGCTGTCAAAGCCACCGGCGCCACGGCGACAATGATTTACGTGCCGCCGTTTTTTGCCGCCGACGCAATCCTGGAAGCGGTTGATGCCGGCATCGAATTGATCGTCTGCATCACCGAGGGTATCCCGGTATTGCAAATGCTCAGGGTAAAAGCCGCGATGCAGGGCAGCAAATCCTTGCTGGTCGGTCCCAACTGTCCCGGCGTGATCACGCCCGGCCAATGCAAGATCGGCATTATGCCTGGCCATATTCATTTACCCGGCAAGATCGGCATCGTCTCCAGATCCGGTACTTTGACCTATGAAGCGGTACATCAAACCACTCGCGAAGGCCTGGGGCAAAGCACCTGCGTTGGCATCGGCGGCGATCCTATCCACGGCATGAACTTCATCGACGTACTCGGCCGTTTTCAGGCCGATGAGCAAACCCAAGGCATCGTCATGGTCGGCGAGATCGGCGGCAGCGACGAAGAACAAGCGGCCGAATACATCAAGGCCCATGTGACAAAACCGGTGGTCGGCTATATCGCCGGTCAGACCGCGCCGCCCGGCAAACGCATGGGCCATGCCGGCGCCATCGTCACCGGCGGTGCCGGTACCGCGGCGGGTAAGATCGCAGCGATGAAAGCGGCCGGTGTCAGCATGGTCAGTTCGCCTTCGGATATCGGCGCGGCGATGCGAGACTGTTTTTAAGCGATCGTTAACAAAGTTACGTTGAAATTATGTCTATTGCCGTTCCAACAGCCACACCATGTCTCTAAAAATTGCCCTAGCCCAGCTCAATTTCACGGTTGCCGACATTCAGGCCAACACCGCCAAAATCATCGCGGCGGCGGCGGAGGCCAGAGAGCAACAGGCCGATGTCGTCGTGTTTCCCGAACTGTGCGTCACGGGGTATCCGCCGGAAGATTTGCTGTTTCGTCCCGATTTTATCCGGCAGGCGCAGCAAGCCGTCGACGAGATTGCCGAACAGCTCCATGGCATAGCCGTGGTCATCGGTTACCCGCAACAGCATGGCCAGCGGCTCTATAATGCCGCCGTGGTGTTGCGCGACGGCGAGATTGTCGCCGAATATCATAAAAATGCCTTACCCAACTACGGGGTATTCGACGAACAGCGTTACTTTACGGCGGGTCAGCAGACCTGTTTGTTCGGCATCAAGGATACTCAACTGGCATTGACGGTTTGCGAAGACATCTGGCAGCCGGGCATTATCGAAAAAAACCGTCAGGCCGGCGCCGACATCATTCTGACTCTGAACGCTTCGCCGTTCCATGCAGGCAAGGTTCATCAACGCGAGGACATCATTTGCCGGCAACTGCAAAGCTCAAGCATTCCCTTGGTTTACGTCAATCAAGTCGGCGGCCAGGACGAGCTGATTTTCGACGGTGCCTCCTTCGTCGCCGATAGTAATGGCGAGGTGGTATTTCGCGCCGCGGAATTTGAGGAACAGCTGAGCGTGGTCGAGTTCGTCGATCAACAACCGGTTAAGGCCGAAATTGCCCCGCATTACCAACCGGTGATCAGCGAATACAAGGCGCTGGTGCTGGGCATCAAGGACTATGTCCGTAAAAACGGTTTCCAGGGCGCCATCCTCGGCTTATCCGGCGGTATCGATTCGGCGCTGGTGCTGGCCTTGGCGGTCGACGCGCTGGGTGCGGATAAAGTCGAGGCGGTGCTGATGCCGTCGCGTTACACCCAGGATATGAGTATCGAGGACGCCCGGCTGGAAGCCGAGGCACTGGGCGTCAAGCATCACACCATTTCGATAGAACCGGCGGTCAATGCCTTTGGCGACATGTTGGCGCCGCTGTTTGCCGGCTCCCAAAAAGATACCACCGAGGAAAACATTCAGGCCCGCTGCCGGGGTGTGTTGTTGATGGCGATTTCCAACAAACAGGGCAAGTTGCTGCTGACCACCGGCAACAAGAGCGAGATGAGCGTCGGTTACGCCACGCTTTATGGCGATATGGCCGGCGGCTTTGCGCCACTCAAGGATGTTTACAAACTGCTGGTTTACCGTCTGGCCGAATACCGCAACAGCCTGTCGCCAGTGATACCCGAGCGGGTGATTACCCGGCCGCCTTCGGCGGAACTTGCGCCCGATCAAAAGGACGAAGATTCGCTGCCGGCTTATGCCGTGCTCGATCCTATTCTGGCGCTGTATATCGAACAGGATCGATCCGCCGAAGAAATCCTCGCCCAGGGGTACAGGCTGGAAGATGTGAATCGCGCCATCGGCTTGGTCGACCGGAACGAATACAAGCGCCGGCAATCGCCGCCCGGCATCCGCATAACCCCAAGAGCCTTCGGCCGCGACCGCCGTTATCCGATTTCATCGGGATACCGCGGTAGCGTCCGATTTAATAAACCATAGCCCGATCGCGATCAGGAGCTCATCATGGCAAGCATTCGTAACATCCTATTGGCAACCGGTCTGTTGCTATCCGCCGCCGAGAGTTTTGCGGCCGAAACCAAGGTATCCGTGCCCATGGATTACCGTTTGATCCGCAATGTACTGGTCAACCAGTTGTACACCGGCGAGGGAGAAACCGCGCGCCTTTGGAAAGATGGCAAACAATGCAGCTTTCTGGATATTTCCAACCCGCAGATCAATGGCGAAAAAGGCTTGGTCAAGATCGATAACAATATCCATGCCCGTATCGGCATGTCCCTGGGTGGCAAATGTATTCCGGCGATTGAATGGAGCGGCATTCTGGAAACATTTCAGCAGCCGACGCTGGATGCCACCGGCAATGTCCTCAGCTTTCCGGTGACGCGCGCCACTGCTTTTGACCGCAACGGCCAGCCGCTGAACATCAACCAGTTGCAGGACTTGATCAATAAGGCCGTGCAGCCGAAACTGGCGGAGCTTAAAATCGACCTGAATGAGTCGCGCGACGACATTACCAAAACCCTGTTGCCTTATATCGATGCCGACGATACAGAGAAACTGCATGATACGGTTAATAGTTTGCGCTTCAAACGGGCCGAAGCCGGTGACAAGGCGCTACTGATTAACATCGGTTTTACCGGCCTCAATCAGAAAAAAGCCGATACACGGCCTGCCGCCGCGTTTAATCCCAATGAACTGCAGCAATGGCAAAGTGTTTGGCAAGGTTGGCAGCAAAGTCTGGAAAACAGCCTTAACCGGCCGCCGTTGGATGTTCAATCGGAATCTGACAAGGCTACGCTGCGCGAAGTGTTGCAAGAAGCCGGTTCCGCGTTTGAACAAGGTTTAACGGCCGGAAAGGAGGGCGATCATGATCCGGTGCGGGCGTTTTTCAACGATTCCTGGGACAAGCTGGCGCCGCTGTTGCGCACCGCCTCCAAACAGTTGCCCGGCGCCGAAGGCCTGCGCTATCTGACCCTGATTGCCGCCACCGATTTGATGTATGAACTGGAAGCCATAGGTGCCCCGCTGGGTTTGGAAATATCCTCCAACGGTCTACGCAAGCTGGCGCGCTCGTATTTGGCACACGAGGCGCGTTCGTAAACAACAAGTGAGTAGTGAGTGGATAGTGTGGGAAGTAGAAAACCACTTCCTACTGCCAACTCACTAAAACTCGGAAGATCTATTTCGTTCCAGCTTTACCAGCCACAGGCCGATTGCGGTTGACTATCCATTCGCTCCAGGAACCGGCATAGAGCTTGGAACCGCTCAGTCCGGCAACTTCCATCGCCAGCAGGTTGTGGCAGCCGGTGACGCCGGAGCCGCACATGTGCACGACTTTTTCGGCAGGTGCCGAAGCCGTCAACTGCTGGAATTGTTGCTGCAATTTCTCGGCGGGTAGAAACAGGCCGTCTTTATCCAGATTCAACTGAAAAGGCCGGTTCAATGCCTTGGGGACGTGGCCAGCGACCGGATCGATGGGCTCCTGCAGGCCGTTGTAGCGTTCCGGGGTGCGGGCGTCGATCAGCGTGATGCGGCGGGCTGCCAGGCCGTCTTCCACTTGTGCGGCGCTCAGCCACTGTTTGTCGTCCAGATAGCTTCTGAACGACGTGGCGGCGATTTTCGGCAGTGCGGTGGTCAACGGCAAGCCGAGTTTTTGCCAATGGCGTATGCTGCCGTCCAGTACCGCGACCTGATTGTGCCCCATGCAACGCAGCAACCACCACAGCCTGCCGGCAAAGGCGCCGCCGGCATCGTCGTAAACCACCACCTGACTGCGGCTGCCGATGCCCCAGGAGCCCAGTTTGTTCGCCAGTTGCGCAAAATCCGGCAGTGGATGGCGTCCGGTGTAACTTTTCACCGGCGAGGAAAGGTCGTCGTTCAAATGCGCATAACGGGCGCCGGGTAGGTGGCCTTGGCGATAGGCCTTGCCGCCGGCTTCGCTATCGGCCAACGAGAAACGGCAGTCGAAGATGACCCAGTCGGGGTTATCGAGATTTTCCGCCAGCGTCTGAGCGGAAACGAGCGTGGTGTATGCCATGTTTAAACCTCCAGTATGATTTTGCCGATATGTTGATTGCCGTTCATGCGAGCCTGGGCTTGCTCGGCCTCCGACAGTGGAAATACCGAGTCTATCGCCGGGGCGATGCGTCCCGATTCCAGCAAGGGCCAGACCTTGTCCAGCAGCTGTCGAGCGATGTTGGCCTTGAAGCCGTCGTCCCTGGCTCTGAGTGTCGAGCCGGTGACGGTCAGGCGCTTGCTCATGATAGCCCACAAGTTGATTTCGCTTTTCGCGCCGCTCTGAATCGCAATTTGCACTAAACGGCCTTCGGTTGCCAGTGACTTTAAATTGCGAGGGAAATAATCGCCGCCTATCATGTCGAGAATCACGTCAACGCCATTGCCGGAGGTCAGATTGTGGATAGCTTCGGCGAAATCCTGTTGCCGGTAGTGGATGACCGCATCGGCGCCCAGTTGGATACAATGGCGGCATTTTTCATCGCTGCCGGCGGTGATATAGACCCGGCTGCCGAAGGCCTTGGCGAGTTGAATTGCCGTCGTGCCGATGCCGCTGGCACCACCATGAATCAGTAGAGTTTCGCCGGCTTGCAGCCCGCCGCGGTCGAAAACATTGCTCCAGACCGTGAAAAAGGTTTCCGGCAGCGCGGCGGCCTGCACGAAACTGTATCCTTGTGGCACCGGCAAACAACAGGTGGCGCTGGCCAGGCAGTATTCGGCATAACCGCCGCCGGTAACCAATGCGCAGACTTGGTCGCCGGCTTTAAACTCGGCGACGCCGCTGCCGATTTCAACCACCGTGCCGGCAACTTCCAGTCCAAGAATCTCGGACGCGCCGGACGGAGGCGGATAAACGCCCTGGCGTTGCATCAAATCCGGGCGGTTGACGCCGGCCGCGGCGACCTTGATCAATACCTGATTTTCGGCGGGCGAGGGCAGGGGATAGTCTGCCAGTTTTAGTTCGTTGCCGGCCGGTGTGGTGACGATTTCGATGGCGCGCATGAATCAAAGGTTTTTAGGAGTCGCGATAGCCTTTATTATAGGCAGCTTTATAGTCCTGGATAAATCCGGCGAATGTGTAGGGTCGAATGAATTCGACCTGACATAAGGTAATCCATGAATTTCAGAGCATTCGGCATACAGCGGGAAGACAAAGATGATACGTGCAGGCATAGTGGGCGGCACCGGATATACCGGCGTCGAATTGTTGCGGATATTGGCATTGCATCCGGGCGTGGAAGTGACGGTGGTGACCTCCCGTGCCGATGCCGGCCAGCGCGTCGACAAAACCTATCCCAACCTGCGCGGCTTGTGCGACGTGGTGTTTACAGCGCCGGAACTCGAAAATCTGGCCGATTGCGATGTGGTGTTTTTCGCTACACCCAACGGCACGGCGATGACCATGGCCGCCGATCTGTTGGCGCGCGGCGTCAAGGTGATCGACTTGTCGGCCGATTTCCGCATCAAGGACGTCAAGGAATGGGAGCTTTGGTACGGCATGAGCCACGCCAGTCCGGAATTGATCGCCGAGGCGGTTTACGGTTTACCGGAAGTCAATCGCGAAGCCATCAAGCAGGCGCGCTTGATCGCCTGTCCGGGCTGCTATCCCACCGCAGTGCAACTGGGTTTCCTGCCGTTGTTGGAAAATGCCGTGATCGAAACCGGGCATCTGATTGCCGACGTCAAATCCGGCGTCAGCGGCGCCGGCCGCAAGGCGGAAATTTCCTCGTTGATGAGCGAGGCCGGGGAAAGTTTCAAGGCTTACGGCGTCGCCGGCCATCGGCATTTGCCGGAGATTCGCCAAGGCATGCAAATCGCCGCTGGCCAAAATGTCGGTCTAACTTTCGTGCCGCATTTGACGCCGATGATACGCGGCATCCACGCCACGCTGTATGCGCGCTTGACCAAGGCCGTCGACCTGCAAGCCTTATTCGAGCAGCGTTACCAAGGCGAACGCTTCGTCGACGTGTTGCCGGCCGGTTCTCATGCCGACACCCGTAACGTCCGCGGCAGCAACCGCTGCCAGATCGCCGTGCACCAGCCGCAGGGTGGCGACACGGTAGTGATACTGTCGGTGATCGACAATCTGGTGAAAGGCGCATCCGGCCAGGCGGTGCAGGCCATGAACCTGATGTTCGGTTTGTCGGAAGAACAAGGGCTGGAGACGGTGGCGCTTTATCCCTAACCGTTCCGGTTTTAAGTTAAACAAGGCCGTGGCCCAAGCAATGGGGCCATGGCGCCCCGCGCATGCGATAACAAAAATAACACAATGCAGCGATGAGCCAAGATTACCGATCCAGCATTTCCGGCTATAAACAACTGAAAAAATTGCGTACCGTTTTGGCGATATTGCAAGGTACCAAGCTCTTGTCGACTTTACTTCAAGAGCAGGAAAGCACGGTATCCCACGATCAGACCAAGCGGGTTACCTATCTGACGGCTTTGTTTACCCGTATCCATCGCGAGATGTTCCGCGACTGGAAGGAGCAGATCACCGTCGACCATAGGCCGGGCATCATGCTGGATGCCGGCAAGCGCAAGCAGTTCCGGGAGACCATAGAACGCTTGGTGCTGGACGACGATTACAATCGGGATACCGCGATTTTCGACAGCAACGGTTTTGTGATGCGTACCGAGGATATCGCCGAACGCCTGGCCGGTTTCTATCGGGCCATGCGCAGCATCCGGCCTTTTTCCTATGGCAACCGCATCACGCTGGATTTTTTTATCACCGCGCTGGGCAACTTGCCAGCCTTCAAGGCGGTGTACGAACAGGGTATCGATTTCAGACGTTTGGATACCGCCGATGCCCTGGCTTTGCATAGGCTGGAAAGTCAAAATCGGCAACTGACCACGGCATTTCTACATGCTTTGGACCCCACCCGCAGCAAAAGCCTGCAAAACAAGGCTAACAGTTACGGTAAATGGCCGGAAAACAAGCTGTTTTTGTTGGGTATCCCGTTTTTGTCCCACACTACGGCCGATGGTGTCGAATGTTTGGTGACCGTCAACGGCGGATTGGTACCTGTTGACAGTGTCGAGGTCGACCAACTCATCGCCGGCCGGCATTTCGCCGACAACCCACTCAGCGCTTCGGAAAAAGTCATCGGCTATCTGCCTGCCACCGAGGATCTGCGGGCGCCAGGGAAAAATAGCATCGATGCGATACCGATACGCGAAGACGGCGTGGCGCCGCTATTCTGTCTGGACGTCAACATGCTGACCGGTTTGCGTTCGCCCAGCCATGCCGAATTGCTGGATTTGTTCAAGCAGTGCGCCGGCGAACAGGCTAGTTTATTCAATCTGGCCGATAACCCGATTTTGAAAGCCCGTTTGTTGACGATAGCCGACGGCGACCAGCGCTTGGCGCGCACCGTGGAAATTGCCTACGACAGGCTCAGCCAGATCAACCGTATCTTGCTGGATGCCTTGGAAGCGATATTTGCCGGAAAGACTCCCGATGCCAACCCTAAGTTGTTTATGGCCATGGGCGGTGCGGGTTCCGGCAAGACAGCCGTAGAGGAAATGGCGGCGGCGCAATGCGGTGATAATTTTGTCACTGCTTCTTTGGACGAATTTCGCAAACTCAGCGACCTGTACCGGGTGCTGACCGCTGCCGATCACCACAGTGACGATTACGTCTACATCGAGCCCTTTGCCAATCGTCTGCGCGATCTGGTTGCCCAGAGAGCACGGGAAACCGGCATCAACATCCTTTATGACGGCACCGGCATTCCCTATCATCCACGCTATTCCTCCATTATTAAGCAATTCAATGCTACCGGTTTTCATACCGCCATCATCGCCGTCGACGCTTTTTTGGTGAAACCGGCCGGCCGTGAAGAAGAATTGTCGCGTTCCGACGTGATAGCCAGCGTCAAGGCCCGCTTCGAATCGGCCGGGCGAGCCTTGCCGTGGGTGGTGACGGTGGACAAACACATCCGGGCGCCGCGTACATTTTTGAATGCCTTGGAAGACGTAGCCTTAGATAAGATTGCGCTGTTCGCCAACGACGGCGATTGGGATAAGCATTATCTGGTCGCGGAGAGCTTTCTGTTCGGCGACGATGAAGTCGACGAACTGCATCAACGCCAGCGTCAGGGCGAACTCGCCGATTACATGAAGAGCCTGATACAGGATAGACAAGATTCGGTGCTGAAAAAACTGGCAAATGGCAGGCAAGAGCAAAGCGAAGCCTGGATACGGCGCAATCCTGGATTGAGCGAAGACAACGTGGCTTATCAGATTTACCGGGGTAGCGAAATCAATCGGGTGCTGTTGATATACAACACCCGGCGGATGGTGGATTTTATCGAAAAACGCCAGCTCAATCCCAATGCCTCCGGCGAAGAGGGCTTGCTGCACAAGCCGGCGGTACTGGCGTTTCATGTCGATCCGCATGCCAAGGACGCCTGGATTACCCGGTTGCAGGGTACCGTGGAGTGATATGGGCGAGTAGACTGTCGTTGTTTGCGGCCGGAAGTACTTGCTGGTGGTTTGTTGGGAGACCTAAGTTTAGAGGCGCCGGCGCTATCTGTTTTGATTTGGCATGACGATTTAAACAGCCCGACACATAAAAAAACCGCCTAGGCGGTTTTTTTATGTGTCGGTAAAATTTACAGTGTTTAGGCTGTGGTTATTTTGCGATATCTCGAAGTTAATCCGGCAAAGGCAATCGTTATTAATGCTAAAGTGGATGGTTCCGGAACTCTTCCGGTCTCTTCCGGCGCTTCGGCTTTTAAGGTTTTTACCTTGAAGTAGTCGTTGGTTGAGTCTGGAGCCGCACCACCGGTATTAAAACGCGCGGTAACCAACCAAAAGCGGGAGGTCAATTGGGTTGGGTTAACCGTGAAACTAATGTCGGTATCTACATTTTGATTGGAGTAAGCGTAATCGTAATTACCCACCAAATCCCAGCCTTTATTGGTAGAGTTGTTCGTCAATTTCGTCAGGGCGCCGTTATCGGTTCCATAGGTTTTGGTGTTAAGCGCCGGATTGCTGTCGGTGCCTATATAGCGGAACAGCGAAAAATCGGAATCTTGATGCCAGCCCATAATTACATTGGTTAAGGCTATGGCGTCGTTGAATTCGAAAAGAATCGACTCGAGTCTGCCGCTATTATCGGTGGCGTGTTGGGGTACTTGCGTTTCGTTCGATGCCGACGATTGTACTGCCAATCCATCCCACATGTTTAAAGTGGCTGTTTGTAGCGCGCTGCTTAATGTGTTTGCTGAACTGGTGGAAGCCCATCCCGACGCGGTTAGTCCAATCGTTTGGCTGCCCACTGTAGAACTTTGGGTGCAAGTATTTCCTGGTGCTGAGGGTCCACAGTTACCCTGGTCAGGGTTAGTGTCGCTGGTGAATGTCCAGCTAAAAGTAGCGTGTGCAGGGGATGCGATCATAGCGGCAAAGACGGCGGCTATCGAAAGAGCTCTGTTGTTTTGTGAAATCTTCATTTTTCCCCCTGAAAATCAGGTAAACGATATTAGTAAGCAATTGCTCGAAATTGTGTGAAAACGTATGTAATTTCCAGCGGCTACCATTCTGACCGGAGCAAAATTAAATGCTATGGTACGAAAGTATAAGGCCTGTCTAAACTACACTTAAATTTTGATTAACCTTGTTAAGCGAATTTAATGCCATTAAATGTTTTACAATATTAATCATTGCCTTATCGTTATGTTTTGGTCAATAAGTCTTGGTCGATGCCTCGTGTTGTAAAGCAATCCGACACGTTGCAACGGCTATTAGCGACGCAGTTTTTCCAGCAACGTTTTGGCCTGTTCCATGCCGTTGAACGGTGTGTTCGATTTCAATGCCAGTTCCAGTTCCATTTTTGCCTCCTCCTTACGTTGCAGGCGATCAAGGGCAACGGCAATGTGGTAATGGATTTCCGGATCCTGAGCAGTCCTCGACTGGGCGTTGCGCAAAAAATGTAAACCTTGTTCGACTTGACCGTTGTTGACCAATATCCAGCCCAGGGTATCGTTACTGGAGGCTTGTTCCGGTGCCAGTTTTTGAGCTTGCTCGGCGAATGACAGGGCTTTGCCGTTGCCGGTGTTGAAGTAGATGTAGGCCAGGTTGTTTAACCATTGTGGCTGATTCGGATGTATTTCAAGCAACGATTCGTAGTATTTCTGAGCATCTTTAAGCCGGCCGGCTTGCAAATGTTCTTCGGCGAAAGCTGCGATGGGCAGCTCATCTTTGGGGTGTTTTTTGAGCCATTGTTCCAGCAGAGTGTAAGCTTTGCCGTCTTGTTTGCTCTGCTTTAGAGTCTGATACAACTTCATCAATAGTATCGTATCCGGCTGTTTATCGAATGCGGTTTGATAGTGATTGGCCGCTTGGGCGATATTGCGTTCGTGAGCGGCAATATCGCCAAGTAAACGATAGCCGAACGCTTGATCGGGGTATTGTTTAACTAGATTCTGCGCACGACTTGAGGCAAATGCCGGGGTGCCGTAATTCAGTTCCATTTCAACCAGCGCTACTTGCGATGGTAAGTGGGTTTCGTCGCCCATCACCGCTTTCTTTAAGGTCTTAATCACCTCCGCATAGTCGCCGACCCCCATTTGATAACCGGCAATTTTGTATAGTTTTTTGGTGTTGAATCGGGCCTCCTGCGACATCAGACGGAAAATATTGATGGCATTGTCTTTGCTGCCGGTAGCCAGATAGCTACGGGCCAATGCTTCGTGAAACGGCATGTTATGCAGAAAATTAGGTTCTTCGGACAGCGCCAGGCTGAGGGCTTCCGTCGCTTTGCCCGCTGTTAGTTTTAGATCGATTAGCGCTAATACAGCCGGTAGCGATTTGGGATCAAGCGTGCGGGCTTTGTTCAGCCATTGACCTGCCTGGTCGAAATTGCCGGTTATTTGCTCGACGGTAGCTAGTTCCAGAGGGATTGCAATGTCGTCGGGGAATTTTTGCTGAAGTTTTTGCAGGCGTTGCTTGGCCTGATCCGCCTTTTGTTCGGTGATATCGAGTTTGCCGAGGTTGATGTGAGCGGCTATGAAGTCGGGATTGATCGAGACAGCTTTTTCGAAACTTTGCCGTGCTTGTGCTTTTTGTTGGGCGGCAACCTGCGACATGCCCAGTAGGTTAAGCAAAGTGAGATTGTTGGGGGCTTTGTCGTAAAGAGATTGGGCAATTTGCAAGGCTTTTTTCGGTTCGCCCTGGCTGATGTACATGGCAACCAGAGGAATGCCGGCTTGTGCATTTGCTGCCTTTTTTTTGATCGCCAGTTCCAGTTCTTTGGTTGCCAATTGTTCCTGACCCATTATTAAGCGGTTAAGGCCCAGTTCGGTGTGGACATTATCGTCGTCGAGTTCCAGGGCGGAAGCTTTTTGCAGTACGGTATTGGCTTGATCGTGCTTGCCGACTTGCATGTAAGCCGTGCCGAGTAGAAACATCAGGCGGTGATCGCTAGGGTTGCGCACCAAGACCGGTTTGAGGAGGTCGACCACCTTTTCAGGTTCGCCTTTGTCGAGCAGGATGGAGCCCAGCAGCCGGTAGACGCCTAAGTGTTCCGGATATTGTTTGACGTATTGGTTGAGATGGTCGTAGGCAATATCGAAACGCTGCAGGCTGTAATTTACCAATCCAGCCAACATCAGGGTTTGCGGTTGTTTGACGATAAATTCGGGATTGATGCCGGCAATAATTTCGGCGGCTGTTTCCAATTCTTTGACCGATGCCTCGGGTTGGTTGTTACGCGCCAAAAGAACCGCGTGCATATAAGCCGCATTGGGTTCCGCCGGATATTTGCCGCGAATATATTCCAGATCGGTTTTGGCGCGCTCATCCTGCCGCAAATCCATCAGTAAGCCGGCACGGGCAATTCTCGCGTCAAAATGATCGGGGGCCATCTCAATGGTCTTGTCGTAGTTTTTTATGGCCTCTTCCCGATTGTTTTGGGCGTAGTCGATAGTCGCTTTTAAATACCAAGTGCCGGGATTCTTCGGATCCGTTTGCATGGCTTTATCGGCTTCTTGCGCGGCCGATTTAATGTCGCCTCTTAACAGAAAGGCATTGGCTTTGCCCAGTATCGGTTCTAGCAACGTTGGATTGATTTGCGCGGCCATGCCGTATTCGTTGATCGCTTCGCTTATTTTGTTTAGCTGTAAGAAAGCATGGCCTCGAAAAACGTATAGATCCGGTTGCAGGTCCCTGTTGAAAGTGCTGGGATCGACATTTTTTAACAGTTGTTCGTACTTCATCTGGTGCAGATAAAGTTGTGCCTGGGATTTGATCAGCAGCGATTTATCGGCGCCGAGTTGGCTGGCTAGATCGAATTGGGCTTCCGCTTCGGAAAGGGATTTTTGCTGTAAATGTATTTCGCCTAGCAATAGGTGGGCGGCGACATAATTCTGATTTTGCTGGATAGCATTTCTCAGGTTGATGATCGCCTCCTTGCTGTTGTTATTCCTGTAGGCAATCAGAGCATCTTCATAATATTTTCCCGCCTGGTTGTCATCGGCAAAACAAGTATTTAAAGAACCTAGCGTCAGAGCCAGCAGAAACCTTGCCGATAGGCGGCGAGAGGGCGTTTTTGGTTTTGTCGGTAACGTGCAATGTGATTGTATTTGCATGACGCTTACAAGGTTGTTGAGTACATTGCGATAGGATAACTCTAAAGCTATCGGCAACATAATCTGGGCTTTGATCTCGGTGTCGACGTTTTTTACAAGGCCTTAGGCGAGTTCGCGTGCGGCATAAATAACGGTCGCCATTTTAGGGCTGGCGTGAAAAATCTCGCTTGTCTCCCCTCTTAATCATTCTGTCATCTACTGCTGACTATAATCCCGGCCACATCAACTTAGTCCGGGAGTTATCGTCATGCATCGCTATTGCGATCCGAAGCAAAGCCCGGCAAGGCCTTCTTGTCAAAGCGTTGAAGCATTTCCAGGACTATTGGGAGACGAGTTCGATGACTTCGGATAATCCATTGCTAAGGTGCCGCAGGTCGGCCTGGACAAATCCGCCGTCATTTTCCAGCTTGCAATTTCTTTGTGATGTCGACATTGGCAAAAGAAGCCGGGCCTTGGCGATAGTGGCGAAAGACATTAATACCGCATCGTGTTCAGTCAAACTTTGCCTGCCGAATCGGATCGCGGCCGCGATTGATGGTTCGGTTCCCAGGTTGCGCTAAAGACGCCCCGCTAACGATTGGCGAGCTTTAGCGGCATGCCCCTATTTCCTAAACCAAGCAAAAGAGAAAGAAGCTCATGTTGAATCATCTATACAAACCAACCGTATTGGCTGCAACGATGTTCGCTATACTCGGCTTTCAAGACAGCGTATACGCGCAGCCGCATGCGGAGCATAAACAGCATATGACTAACAGCCCCATCGTCATCGGCCATCGTGGTGCGGCCGGTTACCGTCCGGAACACACTATCGAAGGCTATACCCTGGCTATCGAAATGGGCGCCGACTTTATCGAGCCCGATCTAGTGCTGACCAAGGATGGCCATATGATTGCCCGCCACGAACCGATGATAGGCGGCACCACCGACGTAGCCAGCCATCCGGAATTTGCCGACCGTAAAACCAAGCGCATGGTCGACGGCGTCGAATACAACGACTGGTTTGCCAGCGATTTTACATTGGCCGAAATCAAAACCCTGCACGCCATTCAAGCTCGCGCCGATCGCGACCAGCAATACAATGGCTTGTTCGATATTCCGACTCTGAACGAAGTGATTGCGTTGGCCAAAAGCAAATCAAAGGAAGCCGGCCGTACCATCGGCATCTATCCTGAAATCAAGCATTCCACCTATCACGCCAACATCAAGGACGCCGATGGTCATTTATTGTTCGGCCGGAATGTCTTCGAAAACAAATTGCTGAAAAAACTGCATAAAGCATACGGCAACAGTGCCTGCGCGCCGGTGTTCATCCAGTCTTTCGAGGTCAGCAACCTGCAATACCTGAGCCGCAAAACCGACATTCAATTGGTGCAGCTGGTTGACGCCGACGATGTCAATGCCGACGGCTCGATCTCGCTGGTTGCGCCTTACAAACAGCCGTACGACTTTGTGGTGAAAGGCGATCCTCGCACTTTCGCGGACCTGGTGAGTGACGAAGGCTTGAGCTTCGTTAAATCCTATGCCGACGCGGTTGGCCCGTGGAAACCTTATCTGGTGAAAACCGTAAACGACGGCGTAGACCGCAACGGCGACGGCCAGATTACCATCAACGACCGCCGCGTCGACGGTAGCACCGGTGTGGTGGAACTGGCACACGACAAAGGCTTGCAGGTTCATACCTGGACTTTCCGCAACGATGCCAGCGCTTATGGTTTTAGCGATCCTCAACAGGAAATGACGTATTACTACGATCTGGGCATCGACGGCCTATTCACCGACTTCGCCGATACCGGCGTTGCGGCACGCGATGCGTCTATCAATGCCGGCAACGTCAGTTCGTTGAGACAATGCAGGCATGAGCGCGAACATGAAGGTCATGATCGTCGCCACAGCAAGTAATCGGCGATAATGGCTTAACGCAAACCCGGAGCGGTTGGCCGGGTTTGTGTCGTTTTCGTTGTAGGTTACTCAAATCAAGCCTCGCGGTAGCGGAGCATTAATTTCCCGTCGCTTTTTAATGAGCGATCCTTAGCCATTGTGGTATTTTAGCGCCCCTCGAATACGTCGCGACTCGACGGCTAACCACACAGGATCATCAGCAACAACATGGGTGTACAGGAAAACTTCGAACAACTGCCCTTAAAGGATTTCACCGAAAAAGCCTACCTGGATTATTCCATGTACGTGATTTTGGACCGCGCCTTGCCGCATATCGGCGACGGCCTCAAACCGGTACAGCGTCGCATCGTCTATGCGATGTCGGAGCTGGGCTTGACGGCGCTGGCCAAGTACAAAAAATCGGCGCGCACCGTCGGTGACGTGTTGGGTAAATACCATCCGCACGGTGATTCGGCTTGCTACGAAGCCATGGTGCTGATGGCGCAAGATTTTTCCTACCGTTATCCTTTGATCGACGGCCAGGGCAACTGGGGTTCGCCGGACGATCCGAAATCCTTCGCGGCGATGCGTTACACCGAATCGCGGCTGACCGCCTACGCGCAAACCCTGCTCAGCGAGCTGGGGCAGGGCACGGTGGACTGGACCGACAATTTCGACGGCACCTTGAAAGAACCGAGTTTGATGCCGGCCCGATTGCCGAACGTGCTGCTGAACGGCACCATGGGCATTGCGGTTGGCATGGCTACCGACATTCCGCCGCACAATCTACGCGAAGTCGCCAGTGCCTGCCTGCAATTGCTGGACGAGCCGGAAACGCCGCTGGAAGGTTTGCTGGCGCATGTCAAGGGTCCGGATTATCCGACCGATGCCGAGATCGTCACCGCTGCCGCCGATATTCAAAAAATGTATGCGACCGGCAACGGTTCGGTGAAGATGCGCGCCAAATACGAGCTGGAAGACGGCAACATCGTCATCACCGCGCTGCCGCATCAGGTCTCCGGCGCCAAGTTACTGGAGCAGATCGCCGCGCAGATGCTGGCAAAGAAATTACCGATGATCGAAGATTTGCGCGACGAATCCGACCACGAAAACCCGACCCGTTTGCTGGTGATCCCCAAGATCAAGCGCATCGACGTCGACGCGGTGATGTCGCATCTGTTCGCCACCACAGACCTGGAGAAAAACTACCGGGTCAATATGAACATGATCGGTCTGAACGGCAAGCCGCAGGTCAAGAATCTCAGACAGATCCTGACCGAGTGGATCAGCTTCCGGACCGAAACCGTGCGCCGCCGTTTGCAATATCGACTGGACAAGGTGCTGGCGCGCTTGCACATCCTGGAAGGCTTGCTGATCGCCTATCTGAATATCGACGAGGTGATCGCCATCATCCGCGCCGAGGATCATCCCAAACCGGTGCTGATGGCACGTTTCGGCCTCAGCGACCTGCAGGCGGAAGCGATCCTGGAACTGAAGTTGCGCCATCTGGCGAAACTGGAGGAAATGAAGATACGCGGCGAGCAGGACGAGTTGGAGCAGGAACGTCAGGCGCTGGAAAAAACCCTGGGTTCCGAACGTTTGCTGAATCGTTTAATTAGAAAGGAAATCGAGCGCGATGCCGAGAAATACGGCGACGACCGCCGTTCGCCCATCGTCGCCCGCGAAGCCGCGCAAGCGCTGGATACCACCGAGCTGATTGCCAACGAGCCAGTCACGATTATTCTGTCGCAAAAAGGCTGGATACGCGCCGCCAAGGGTTACGACATCGAGGTGGAAAGCCTCAGCTACCGGGCCGGCGATGCTTATCTGTCGTCGGCGAAGGGCCGCACCACCCAGCCGGCCTATGTGCTGGATTCCACCGGTCGGGTCTATACCATCACCACCCACGATTTGCCGTCGGCGCGCAGCCAGGGCGAGCCGCTGACCGGGCGCTTAAATCCGCCGGCCGGCAGCTTGTTCACCGATGTGTTCAGCGGCCAGCCGGATGACTGGTTGTTGATGAGTAGTAATGCAGGTTACGGTTTCCGGGTGCAGTTGAAGGAACTGATCAGCAAGAACAAGGCCGGTAAAGCTGTGCTGAGTCTGCCGGCCGGCTCGAAAGTGCTGACGCCTGCGCCGATCCCGAATGCCGAGGATTTGCTGGCGGTGGCGACCTTGCAAGGCCGTCTGTTGATCTTTCCGGCTCAGGATTTGCCGGAACTGGCGAAAGGCAAGGGCAACAAGCTGATTCAAATTCCGAGCGGCGACATCGCTTCCGGCAAGGATGCGGTGGTGGCGGTCACGGCATTGACGGCGGGCGGCGAGCTGAAAATTCTGTCCGGCAAGCGCTTCGTCACCCTTAAAGCCATGGATATTGCCCAATACACCGGTCATCGCGCCAATCGCGGTAACGCCTTGCCGCGCGGCTTCCAGAAGGTCGACGGGCTGGAATGCGTCAAGCCCTGAGCTTGGCAAATAGCCGGGGGATGCCTATCATAGGCTCCGCTTGAAAGTGTAGGTTGGGTTCGCTCGGTAGAGCGTAACCCGACATCTCGAAGCCAATCGTCTGGTTACGGCTGGCGCCAAACCAGACCTACAGGATTTTACCCGCCATGTTATTTTCGAAATTTACCCGATTTTTACCGATATTGATCCTATCCTGCCTGCTGGTGTCGTCCGGTTATGCGACCGTTTATTACAGCAAGGACGAAGCCATGAAGCTGGCTTTCGGCGAAGACGCCACCGTGGAAATGCTGTCGCTGTTTCCTAGCCCGGAAGAAGTCGCCCGGATCGAGCAGTTGGCCAAGGTCAAGCTGGAATCCAATCTGTTCAGTTTTTATGTCGGCAAGAAGCAGGGGCAAATCCTTGGCTACGCCGCCATCGAATCCCACAATGTCAGGACCAAGCCGGAAACGCTGCTGGTGGTGTTGAATGCCGAGGGCAAGTTGCGCAATGTTTACACGCTGGCGTTTCACGAGCCGCCCGAATATCAACCGCCTACACGTTGGTACGAGCAATTGGGCAACCACACGCTGGAACAGCTGAGTTTTAGCCAGGATATTCAAGGCATCAGCGGCGCCACGCTCAGTACTCATGCTGCTCTTAATGCCGCCCGTAAGGTGCTGGCTGTTTACGAAATTAGCGTCAAAGACAAACAAAAATAATGCGATTTTTTGTAACCGGCGAACAGAATCGCCAATTGCTAATCAACACTCTGATTTTGATGTTTTTGGGTTACGTGGTGTTGTTGTGGTTCAGTAACGGCCTGATGTATTTTCATAAAATGAGCCTTTCCGCCGATTCGGTGGTGGCCTATTACTTGGGTTCGGAACAGGATTTCGGTCAGCCCAGAAGCTACCAAAGCCTGCTGGAAGTCAGTCATTTTCATTTGTTTGCGATGGGGATGCTGGTGTTGACCCTGACTCACTTGATGCTGATGACCGATCTGCCGACGCTGGTCAAAGTCTGGCTGAGCGTGGCGGTTTATGGCTCAGCCATCGCCGACGAGGCAGGCGGTTGGCTGGTTCGCTTCGTTGATCCGCAATTTGCCTATTTCAAGATCGCCGCGTTTTTGCTGCTGGAGGCGTCGCTGGCGGTGCTGATAGTGGTGGTGATCATTTCCCTGATACAAGCCAGGCGGCGGGCGAGTTGAACTGGGTCGTTGCTAAGCGTAAGCGAACGACCCTCGGTGGCATTGATGTCCCGACTTCTTATTCGCCGAGTACTTTGAATCGATACCCTTGTCCGGTTTGCCAGGACAAATATAATTTTTGACCGTCGCTGACTAGAAATGCATCGTCCGCGCTTTCCCGGGTTGCGCCGATGGTTTGCGGCGGCGCCCAGCTTTGGCCGCCATCCTCCGACTTGATCAGTTGCACCAAATTATTGCCGCCGTCAAATTCCGACCAGACTATCGCCACCTGCCCGCCCACGGCTAATACGTCAGGATGCTTGGCGCCTTGATTGCCGAAATGGTATGAGGGCGAATAGCTTGTCCCTGCATCCTTGGAATAGCCGTAAAACAGGCCAAGACTATCGGCGGCACCGCTGAACCACACCGCGTGATAAACCCCATTATCGGCAATCGATAATGCCGGGCCATGATGTGGACAGGCCTCGATTTTCCAGTTTTCATGGCTTACTCGTTGAACAGTTCCCGGCGTATTCCAGTCCGTGAATTTTACCAATCCATGGTCGCGGATATTGTCTTCGAAAACATGCCTCCACATCACCACCGGCATATTGTCCCTATCGATCTCGGTCGCTAAACGGCAACATTCGCAACTGTGGGGCGCGACGATTTTGTTGGGATAAAAGCTTTTGCCGCCGTTATCCGACCAGGCGTAATAAAGCGCGGAACCGTTAAACTCCTGTTGGGTCGCCTTGGCTCGCTCCTTGTCGCGCGCATCCAGCCAAGTCACGAAAATCTCGCCGTTCTTGCCAACCTCCAGGCTGTCGAAGCGATGACCGATTACCTCCTGATTGTCGTTGACCGTGACCGGCTTGGAAAAGCTTTTACCGCCATCGGTCGAGCGGCTGAAACGAATATGTCCGGTATGCCGTTTTTCCAGATTTTGCGTCCAGGTCAGGTAAATATTGCCATGTGGGTCGAGTTTTATTTTCGGCCGATATTCGCCATGCGCGGCGATTGACTCCGGTTCGGTATTGACGGCAACCGGCGGGGAAAAATGCAGGCCTTTATCGGCGGAAGATTGCAAATAGACGTGGTCGCGAGCAACCCACGCTACCCAAAGAGTCCCCTGGGCATCGAAAATCGACGTTACTGTGTCCGAGCATTCCATTGATGGCTGCGCTTGCAAGTCGGCGCAATGGGCTTTTTTGCCGGCTTGCTGTTCGAGTTTTGTTGATTGGAATTCCGGCAGGGTTGCCGGGTCGTTGGCACAGCCGAGCAGTCCCGTCGAAAGGATCATTACGATTGGAAAATGCAGTTTCATCATGGTTTGCCGAAAGTCATCAGGGAAGTTAATAGCCATTATCTGCTTCCACGGAAATTATAGGGGAGAGTTGGTCGCGCCTGCGCGGCGACAGCTTAAGATTGCCGAAATTTTCTGCTCGGAATGGGTCTAATAACCCTCCGTTTTAACTGCGTGAAAGCGTTTGCTTTCGGGGCCGATTTTCAGGCCCCGAAAACAGCGTTTATGTGGCGTTAAAACTTATAACCGACTTGAGCGAAGAAGGTGCGCTGCGGTAATGGATGGTTGAAGAAGGCCTGGTAGTCGTTGATATTGTCTATCCCCGCCGAAATATGTCCACCTTTATTGAAGCGGTAAGTGGCTTTCAGATCCACATAAACCGATTCGCTAAACGCCGAGTAATAAGGCAGTTGCAAATCTTTATTGTCCAGTTGCGAATACATTCTGCCTTGATAACGGGTGCCCACCGAAAAATCCCAGTCCGTGCCGTAGTGATAGGTGGTCAATAGATTGGCTCGATAATCGGGCAATAATGGGAAGCTTTTGCTGACGTAATTGACGTTGTTGTCGTTTTTGAGAATTTTGGAGTTCAGTATTGTGGTGTCCAGTTTGACATCGAAATTAGAACCTAAAACCCGGTCTTGATTGATGGTCAGATCGATGCCGTTGATTTCGACTTCGCCGATCGAAGAAATCATGCTGCTATAGTTGCCCGGTGTCAGCGCGCCAAATTTGACAGGATCTTGTGCAATCAATACCGAGTTGGAAATGGTTGAACTGTAAATCGCGTTGCGGACATTTTCATGGAATAAATTCAAGCGGATATAACCGTTGTTAAAATCGTATTCACCCATGAGGTTGTGATGGGTGCCGTCTTCCGGCTTTAACAACGAGTTTGCCAGGCTCACGCTGCCCCTCAGGCTGTTGGAGTTGTCGAATAATTCGCCAACCAACGGGAAACGGTAGGCTTTACCGACCGAGTAACGGAATTTCCAGCGGTCCGGTTCGTAACCCAGCGAGAATTTTGGCGAGAATGTCGATGCTTGCCGATCTTGCGGAGAGTAATTGTTGGCGCCGGAAATATAAACGCCATCCGATACGTTCCAGCGTTCCAGGCGGGTGCCGACCGTGGCATCCCAATCCGGCAGAAAACGCCAGGATAATTGTCCGAAGAGGCCGTAAGTATCGGTCGCGCCGCCGCTGCGTAGCGACAGGCTATCTCTTTTAGTAGTCGTATAGTTCGTGGAACTATATTGGCTGGTGAACATTTTCGAATGTTGGTATTCGTAGCCGGTGGCAAACGATAGATCCTTGCGCCCGAAGAATTCCTGGTTGTCGAATTTTGTAGAAATGTTGATCCAGCCCATGCTGTCGACGTCGGTGATTTGCCCGGCATTCCTGTTGTTCGGATCGTTGGGGTTTAAGGTCGAAGAGATGTTTTGATCGTGCAGTACGTCGAAATAACTGACGTTAGTGTCGGTGTTCCAGTTGCCGAACAGGTGGCCTTTTAGACCGCCGCCCAAGGTCAAGGTTTGTCTGTTTTGAGTGCTGTAGCCAAAGTTGCTGGCGGTTGGGGCTAGTCTCAAGCCATTGTAGTTATAGACCGTTGTCCCGGCGCTGTTGCCATAGATTGGACTGCCGGCGGCATTATGCAGATAGGTCTGGCCGACGCTGGTGACATCCAGGTTTTCAAACGCCGCCGTGAACAGCGCGTCCAGTTGCGGGTTAATCGCATAGCCGCCTTTCCATTTATAAAGATCGTCCACTGAATGCACGACACCGCTATCGCCGTAGGAAAGACGAGGTTGACCGGCATAGCCGCCTTGATTGGCCTGAGAACCGATGGCTTTGGGATTTCTTTCCCTATACGCGCCGGTTACCCCGCCGCCGGCGCAAGCGCCGCAAGTTAGAAGAGGGCCGCCATTGGCGCCCGTACTATTTTGATAGGCATAGGTCGTCATCGGTTGTCCTTCATTCTCCAGGTGGTTGTAGGAGAAATAGCTGCTGAGATCGCCGAATTTGTCGCCGTAAGAACCGAAGGTTTTGAAACCTTGCAGATTTTTGCTGGTCCCTTCGAATTGATAGGGTTGCAGAATATAAGTCGCTTCGGTGTAAACCTCGCGTTTCTGCGGCAGCAGGGTGTTAAAGTTGATGACGCCGCCCATCGCGTTGCCGCTGTATTCGGCCGAAAACGGGCCGGAAAGCACGTCCACCGATTTGATTTCGCCGGGGCCTATCAAACCCCAGCGCGGCGACCCGTTAAAGGTATATTGCAGGGAGTTCCAGATCGGCATGCCGTCCATGAATACCATGACCCGTCCGCCCTGATAGGGATTGGAGCCACGCATGCCGACCGGGGCGTTGGGGTCGCCGATATAGCGTTGCCGCACGAAGACGCCGGATTCGTACTTGATGGAATCCGAGGTGGTGACGGCATTGGTTTCCGCGATTTCCTTTTTGGTAACTTTAGTGCTGGGGGTGGCAATATTGGTCTTTGAAGGTATTTCCGGTCTGCCGTCTTCCGACGATTCGTCGCTGACCACAACATCGGACAAGGTGGTGGATTCCTGTTTGTCGGCGGCTTGAGCGACTGGCGGGTAAGACAGGATGCCGGGCAGCACCAGCATCGCGGATGCGATTTTATTTTTGTTTTTCATTTCGCAGATACCTAATGGATACAGTGAAAATAAGGAAAGGGATTTATTATTGGATATGAAGTCCAATCTCGAGGGATTGAGTCAGCAATATTCACGCCAAGGCTTCCGATTGTGTTATTTTTGCCGGTAACAGGAAGTAGGATGGCCTGAATGGGGTAGCAAAATAATGGTTTGCGTTGATAACTGTGTTATTTGACGTAATTTTGGTTTTAAGCTGTGTCATATGACGTTTTTAATGTCAGCGAGGTGGAGTCATGAATAAGCATTTGGAATTGGTTAGAGAGTTTCATGAAAAATTCGGCATTGCCCAGCCGGCTTTTCCGGAAACCGTGCATTTATCGGATATGGATGTCGCTATGCGTCAGGCCTTGTTGATGGATTGCGGCAGCGAGACATTCAAGGCGATGGCGGTTGGCGAATTGGAAAAGATTTTGGCCGGCCTGGTCGATCTGGCTTACAACGCACTGGCGGCCATCGCTTGTAAGGGCGACGATGTCGTTGTTACCTCGATTGCTTGGCGGCAGGATGGTTCGGTGCTTTCCGTGGTGCGGGCGTTGTCGGACAGAATAAACAGCTGTACCTCCGGCGAAACGGTGCATTATTCGGCGCTGTATGGCTTGTGCGAACAGCTGGCCAGAGGCTTCATCAATGCCGATTTCGACAAGGCTTTTCGGATGGTGCACGGCAACTTAATGGCGCAGACCGGAAAAGGCGGGTCGCAGAATTATGAGTTGCGTATCGAGCGGGAAACCCTGCCCGAAGCGCCGGACTTAAGCGACGCCTTGTACGAATAAGGGACAAGAAAGAATATGACGGAGCAAAACTATACCCTTGGCTTTATCGGCATTGGCCTGATGGGGCGACCGATGACCTTGCGGTTGTTGGCGGCGGGTTTTCGGGTGAATGTCTGGAACCGCAGTGCCGACAAGCTGGGCGAAGTGGTTGCGGCGGGGGCTAAAGCCTGTGTCGGGATTGGCGAACTGGTTGCCGCTTCCGATGTGGTGATTTTGTGCCTCGCCGATACCGCCGTCGTTGAAAGTGTGGTGATGCAGGAAGTTTTGTCGTGCGGCGGCCCGGATAAATTGTTGATCGATTTGTCCAGCATTCATCCGGAAACCACGCGGCAATTGGCTGCAAAGTTGCACGCCGCTTGTGGCATGCGTTGGGTGGATGCGCCGGTTTCCGGCGGCACCGCCGGTGCCGAGCAGGGAAGCTTGGCGATCATGGCCGGCGGTGCCGAGCCGGACATTGCCGTGGCCCGCGACGTGTTGAAACCTTTGTATGGCCGCCTGACCCACATGGGCGCAGTCGGCAGCGGACAGACCACCAAAATCTGCAATCAGATGATCGTCAGTTGTAATGTGCTGGTGATCGCCGAAACGATGGCGCTGGCGAAATCGGCCGGCGTCGATGCCGCGAAAATTCCCGAAGCCCTGGCCGGCGGCTTTGCCGATTCCAGGCCGCTGCAAATCGTCGGTCCGGAAATGGCGGATAGCCGCTTCGAACCGGTGAAATGGCGGGTCAAAACCTTGTTGAAGGATTTGAACATGGCGGTGGATTTGTCCGGCAAGCAGGGCAGTGCGGTGCCGATGTCCGGTTTGGCCGCGCAACTGATGCGGTTACACGGCAGCGGCGGCTTCCTGGAGCAGGATCCGTCGACCTTGATCAAGCTTTATAGTCAAAACTGATGCTGCGTTTTACCGCCAACCTTAGTCTGTTGTTTGCCGAATACGCCTTGCCGGACCGTTTCAAGGCCGCCAAGGATCACGGTTTCGATGCCGTTGAGATCCAGTTTCCCTATGAGTTGCCTGCCGAATGGATACGGGCATCGTTACTGGAAAACGGGCTGAAACTGGTGTTGTTCAATGTCGATGCCGATACCTTACTGCAAGGCGGCGAAGGGCTGGCTGCGGTGCCTGAAAAGCGCGAGCGGTTCAAGGCGGCTGTTGAGCAGACCCTGGCCTATGCCGAGCTGTTGAAGCCGGAAGCGATTAACGTGCTGCCAGGCCGCTGTTTGGACGAGCGGAGGCTGGACGAATATCTGTCGACCTTTAAAAGTAATTTGCGCTATGCCGCCGAGGCATTTGCCGCGCAGGGCATTAACACCGTTTTCGAAGCAGTGAATAGCCGCGACATGCCGGGCTTTATCGTCGATAGCAGCAAAAAAATGCTGGAAGTGTTGGCCGAAATCGACCACCCCCATCTGCGCCTGCAATACGATATTTATCACATGAGCATGATGGGCGAGGATTGCGCCGCGTTTTTGCGGCGGCATTACGATAAAATCGGCCATATCCAGTTTGCCGATTGTCCGGGGCGCGGACAGCCGGCAACCGGTAATATCGATTTCGACGTTTTGTTCGAGATTATCGCCGGCTCGCAGTATAGGGGCTGGGTCGGTGCGGAATACCGGCCGGTTGGTGCCACGGGCACCAGTCTGGATTGGCTGAAAACCTACTCGGAAAGACCGGCGGGCAGAGTATAATCTTCATGCTTTAAACCACGGGTTGTTGCCATGTCCTCTCATAATTTTACCCTGCATCATTCCAGTCTTATTGTTTCCGATACCGAGCAGTCGCTACGCTTTTATCGGGATGTGTTGGGCATGCAGCCGACCGAGCGGCCTAACTTGGGCTTCCCCGGCGCCTGGTTGCAGATCGGGCAACAACAGATTCATTTGCTGGAACTGGATAATCCCGATCCGACGACCGGCCGGCCGGTTCACGGTGGCCGCGATCGCCATGTGGCCATGCATGTCGATTCCATTACCGCGTTGCGAGACGACCTGGACAAGGCGGGTATAGTCTATACCTTGAGCATTTCGGGTCGAAAAGCCTTGTTTTGCCGGGACAGGGACGGCAATGCGCTGGAGTTTATCGAACGGCCCTGATCAGTGTATGCCCGGACGCCTGCTGTATAGCGCATTATTGATTGGTAGCGTGGCGATGCTGCTGTTCGTGGCTGGCTTCGTGTGCTTACAACTGGGATTAGGCTTGTTAACGTCGCTGTTTTATGTCGTGGCCGGTAAGATCATGCTGTTGGCTTTCGGGCTGTTGCTGTTGTTGGGCGCTGGAGCGGTGGTGGTCGCGGTGTGGCGGGAGTTAAGCGCCTACTTCAATCGGGAAATGTCTGCCATGCGTCGTGTTTTGGCTGTGCAGGTGCAACAGCGGCAGCTTAGTCAGCTCGCCGTCATGGAAGGGCGGCAGATCCGCTACCTCAATCGTTTTAAACGTCAGCGTTTGTTGGCGGCCAATAACAGAAAACATTTACGGGCCTTGTTCGATGCCATACATCAGGAATTGCAAGCAGTGAGAACACAGTTGCCGGCCGCTACCTACGAGTCCTTGCTCAAAACCCTGCGCAACCATCATAAACATGCCGATGCCGAAGCGATGTTGGCCTTGCGCAAACAAATACCATGCCGTTGATCATGCGATGGTTCGCAGAGCTGCAGGGGTTTTTGCGCCGCAGTCGCGACGAAAATTTGCAATGGCAGCTTTCCCGGCAGGATGAGGTTGCCGAGCTACGGAAAACCAAGGCGCTGGCCGAGCAGGCGCTGGTCGCGCAGCTCAGAAAGCAGGCGCAGCAATTGGCGCATGAATTGGCTGTCAACAAGGCTAGGAACAGCAACGAACTGGCGATGGTAAAAACCCAGTGCAAGCAGGATCTTAAGGACTATCAGCAATATTTGCAGTCGCTGGATAGGCTTAAGGAATCGTTGCGCAGCAGTTATGCGCATTTACCGGAGGCAGTGGCCTTCACCATTCATCATCATGCCAAGCAATTGCTGAATCGAATGTGGGAAGCGGAGGATGCGCAGGAGAAGCTAAGGATCGAAATGCAGTTGTTGCAGTTTATGACGGCCGTGCATGAGGATAGTCAGGCGTCATTGCAAGGTAGTTGTAGCGATGCCTTGCCGCAAAAGGCGCTGGCTTTTATCGATGCCAAGCTTGAGGGTTAGGGATTTGGCTAAGAATAACACTTATGGCAGTGCGTTCTCTCCTAGTGGCCGAAAATTTCAATGGGGGTGGGCAGTAGGCAGTCGAAAACCACTCGCCATTTTCTACTATCCAAGACAGGGAAGTTATATTTCGCAGCATCCTAAATAGGCTGGAAATAACCCTCGATATCCTTGATCAGTTTTTTATTCAGGGCAAACATCACCACATGGTCGCCTTCGGCGAATACCGTGTCGTGGTGTACCGGTATCACTTCCTTGTCCCGGATCAGCGCGCCTAAAATTACTCCGTCCGGCAGATTGACCTGATCGACTCTTAAGCCAACCACCGTAGGCGAATTTTTGCTGCGGTGGGCGATGGCTTCTATGGCCTCGGCGCTGCCGCCGCATACCGAACTGACGCCGACCACATCGCCTTTTCTGACATGTTTGAGGATGCCGCCCAGCGTTTCCAGTTTGGGTTGGATGGCCAGGTCAATGTCGGTGCCGTCCAATAATTTCAGATAGGAAGTGTTGTTGATCAGGCAAATGGCGCGCTTGGCGCCCAGTTTTTTGGCGAGTCCCGCCGAGATCAGATTGATGCCGTCGTTATTGGTAATCGCGCAGAACAGATCGGTGTTTTCTATCATCTCTTCCTGCAGCAGAGATTCGTCGGTGCAGTCGCCGTGCAAAATCAGGGTGTTGCGCAAATCGTTGGCAATGTCTTTGGCCCGCTCGATATCCTGTTCGATAATCTTGACCTGATAATTGTTTTCCAGCGCAATCGCCAAACGTTTGCCGACATGGCCGCCGCCGGCAATCATCACGGTCTTGATAGGCGAATCCAGTTTGTGCAGGTCGATCAATGTTTTTCGGACTTTGTCGCGCGGGCAGACGAAGAACACCTCATCGCCGGTGGCGATCACCGCCTCGCCGTTAACCGCGATTGCCTTGCCGTCCCTGAAAATGGCGGCGACGCGGATCATGCCGTCGGCCAGTTTTTCCTTGACGGCGTGAATTTTTTTACCGGTCAAAAAGCCGGTGGCCGCCACCTTGATGGAGAATAGCCGGACCAGGCCGTAGGCGAATTCGGAAACATGCAGCGCGCCGGGGAATTTGACCAAATTGCGTATCGACTCGGTCACCACTTGTTCGGGACTGATGACAATGTCGATGCCGCCGGGCTCGAACAATTCCGGATGATTCAGGAAGTCGATGGCGCGTACCCGAGCGATGGTTTTAGGTTTGCTGTACAGAGTGTTGATGACCTGGCAGGCCAGCATGTTGGTTTCGTCGCGGTCGGTGACGGCGATCACCATATCGGCATCCTTGATGCCGGCTTGCTCCAATACGCTGGGATGGGCGGCGTTGCCTTCGACGGTGGCGATGTCCAGACGGGCCTTTAAGGCCGTCAGCAGTTGCGGCTTTTTATCGATAACGACAATATCGTTCTCTTCGCTAGCCAGCGCACCTGCAACGGAAGAACCGGTAACGCCGGCGCCGAGGATCACTATTTTCATAAAAACTCTGTGAAGGGATAAGGTTTTACGGGGTGCGGAGGCGTTTTGAGCGTGTCGGATCGCAAATCATGAAGGCGGCGAATTATACGCCGATCGCCTGGCTTGTCCACGTCAAATCAAGCCCCGGAACCGAAGGTGTTATATAGAAGTATCGCCGGATGGGCTTGTTTTCTGGTGACAGAGCCCTTATAGCGTTTATAATCGCAGGCTTTGAATTCACTCTCACTCTGGAAATATCATGCTGGGTAAGCTGGTTAAATTGGTAGTCGGCAGCCGTAACGACAGGCTGGTCAAGAAAAAACGCAAGCTGGTCAAAAAAGTTAATGTCTTGGCTGCTGAATACGAAAAGTTGTCGGACGAGGCCTTACAAGCCAAAACGCAGGAGTTCCGCGACCGTCTGGCCCAGGGAGAAAAGCTCGATAATCTGATACCGGAAGCCTTTGCCGCGGTGCGGGAAGCTTCGACCCGTGTGTTCGGCATGCGTCATTTCGACGTGCAGTTGATCGGCGGCATGGTGTTGCATAGCGGCAAGATTGCCGAGATGAAAACCGGCGAGGGTAAAACCCTGATGGCAACCCTGGCGGCATATCTGAATGCCTTGCCGGGCAAGGGTGTGCATGTCGTTACCGTCAACGATTATCTGGCGCGACGCGACGCGGAATGGATGGGCAAGCTCTATGGCTTTTTGGGTTTGACTACCGGCGTCATCGTCAGCGACCTGACTCACGAACAGCGGCAAGTGGCTTACGCCGCCGATATTACCTACGGTACCAATAACGAATTCGGTTTCGATTATTTGCGCGACAACATGGCTTTTAATCTGGAACAAAAAGTTCAGCGCGATTTGTACTTCGCGATTGTCGACGAGGTGGATTCGATCCTGATCGACGAAGCCAGGACGCCGTTGATTATCTCCGGTCAGGCCGAAGGCAGCACCGAGATTTACCTGAAAACCAATCAAATCATTCCTTACCTGACCAAACAGGAAAAAGCCGACGATCCGGAAAAACAGGATCAAATGCCCGGCGATTATGCGGTCGATGAAAAATCCCGGCAGATTCACTTGACCGAAGCCGGTTATGAGCGGATCGAACGCTTGCTGGTGGAGCATGGCCTGATTGCCGATGGCTCGACATTGTACGATGCCGCGAACATCCGCCTGATGCATTATCTAAATGCTTCGCTGCGCGCGCATGTGCTGTTCCAGAAAGATGTGGATTATGTGGTTCACAACAATCAAATCATCATCGTCGACGAATTCACCGGCCGGATGATGACAGGACGGCGCTGGTCGGAAGGCTTGCACCAAGCGGTGGAAGCCAAGGAAAACGTGCCGATTCAAAACGAAAACCAGACGCTGGCATCGATTACCTTCCAGAACTATTTCCGTTTGTATCACAAACTGTCCGGCATGACCGGCACCGCCGACACCGAGGCTTTCGAGCTTAACAAGATTTACGGCTTGGAAGTGGTGGTGATCCCCACTCACCGGCCGATGATTCGTAGGGATATGGGCGACCTGGTCTATCTGTCGGCTCGGGAAAAATACAATGCGGTAATCGAAGACATCAAGGACTGTGCCAAACGCGGCCAGCCGGTGTTGGTCGGTACCACATCGATCGAAAACTCCGAGTTGATTTCGGCGATGCTGAAACAGCAAGGCATTGTGCACGAAGTGTTGAATGCCAAGCAGCACGAGCGCGAAGCGCATATCATCGAAAATGCCGGTATGCCCGGTGCGGTCACCATCGCCACCAACATGGCCGGTCGCGGTACTGACATTGTGTTGGGCGGTAATATGAATGCGGAATTGGCCGCGCTGGGCGAAGATGCCAGCGAAGCCGATAAAGAACGGGTGCGCGGCGCCTGGCTTGACAGGCACGAACAAGTGCTGGCCAGCGGCGGTTTGCACGTCATAGGTTCCGAGCGCCACGAATCGCGGCGTATCGACAACCAGCTGCGCGGCCGTTCCGGCCGTCAGGGCGATCCCGGTTCCACCCGCTTCTATCTGTCGCTGGAAGACGATTTGATGCGGATTTTCGCCTCGGAGCGGGTTGCCGGTCTGATGCAGAAACTGGGCATGCAGGAAGGCGAAGCCATCGAACACCCTTGGGTGACGCGTTCCATCGAAAGCGCTCAGCGTAAGGTGGAAAGCCGCAACTTCGATATTCGTAAGGAAATCCTGGCATACGACGATGTCGCCAACGATCAGCGTAAGGTTGTGTATGCGCAGCGTAATGAATTGATGGCGGCCGACGACATCAGCGACATCATCACCGCGATTCGCGCCGACGTGATCAACGATGCGATTACCCAATTCATTCCGCCAAAAACCATGGAAGAGCAGTGGGACATTCATGGTCTGGAAGTGCATTTGCAGCAAGAATTCAATCTGCATCTGCCTTTAGCGGAGATGCTTGAGAACGATAGAACGCTGAACGAACTGAAATTGCGGAAGCTAATAGTCGATAAGGCCGAGCAGGAAAGCCTCGAGAAAGAAGCGGCGATCAGTCCTGAAGTATTGAGACACTTCGAAAAATCGGTGATGCTGCAAGTGCTGGACAACAGCTGGAAAGAACATCTGGCGGCGATGGATCAGTTGCGTCAGGGTATTCATTTCCGCGGATACGCCCAGAAAGATCCCAAGCAGGAATATAAACGCGAGTCGTTTGCAATGTTCAGCGACCTGTTGAATCATATCAAGCAGGAAGTGGTGGGCATCATGGCTAAAGTACAGGTGACTCGCGAAGAAGATGTGCAGGCGATAGACGAACAGCGGCAGGCGCCGCAGGAAATGCACTTTGAACATGCCGAGGCCCATTCGGCGTTCGACCAGGATCAAGAACCCGAGGCCGAACCGGAAAGCCATGAGCAACCGTTTGTTAGAAATGCCGAAAAAGTGGGACGTAACGACCCTTGTCCGTGTGGTTCGGGCAAAAAATATAAGCAGTGCCACGGCAAACTGAGCTGAAACGTCGTATGCCGCGGGATTGTTGACTTAGGCGGGCTCCTGCTTGGTCGAGTTTTTCGATTTAAGGCTCTTATTGCGGGAAGCCGTTCGAAGCGGTTTACCGCAGCCGAGCCGACCTAATATCACACATAGGGGTAAAGACGATGCCACATAGATTTTTTCAAAAGAGCAGTCCCAAGTCGGACATCACCAAGCTGCCTAAGCTGGGGCTGGAAAAAAAACATTTCATCGCCGACTTTAAACATTATTACAGCCATCGTTTAGGGCGCGATGAAAATTGCCGTTCGCCGCATTACGCTTACGAAGCCCTGTCGTTGGCGATCAGCGATCGTCTGGTCGAGCGCTGGAAAGTTACCTACAACACTTACAAGGATCTGGATTGCAAGAAGGCCTTCTATCTGTCGATGGAGTTTTTGATGGGGCGTTCGCTCAGTAACGCCATGCTCAATCTGGGTGTCGACAATGTCGTCAGCCAAGCCTTGTACGACATGGGGCTGGAAGCCGAGGAACTCTTGGAAAGCGAGCCGGACGCCGGTTTGGGTAACGGTGGTCTCGGCCGTTTGGCGGCCTGTTTTATCGACAGTTGCGCCACCTTGCAATTGCCGGTGACGGGGTACGGATTGCGTTACGAATACGGGATGTTTACCCAGCAAATCATCAACGGCGAGCAGGTGGAAATGCCCGATCATTGGTTGCGGATGGGCAATATTTGGGAAATCGAGCGTCCCGAATACATGACCCGAGTTAAATTCGGCGGCCGTACTCAAACCCACATAGATGAACACGGCAATAAGCGCTCAAGCTGGCTGGATACTCACGATGTGCTGGCCATGCCTTACGATACGCCGGTTCCCGGTTATAAAAACGGTACCGTCAACACCCTGCGCTTGTGGAAGGCCATTGCCACCGAAGAATTCAATTTGCAAGAGTTCAACGCCGGCGATTATGCCGAAGCGGTGGCGCAAAAGAACACCGCGGAAAACATCACCATGGTGTTGTATCCCAACGACGCCAACGAAAACGGCAAGGCCTTGCGCCTGCAACAGCAATATCTGCTGGCATCCGCCAGTTTGCAGGACGTCATCGCCAATTGGGTCGGACGTCACGGCAACGATTTTACCCATTTTGCCGAAAAAAACTGTTTCCAGCTCAACGACACCCATCCCAGCATCGCGGTTGCGGAATTGATGCGTTTGCTGATGGATATTCACGGTTTGCCCTGGAAAGAGGCCTGGAATATCACCCGCAATACCATGGCCTACACCAATCACACGCTGTTGCCGGAGGCATTGGAAAAGTGGTCGGTGAATTTGATGCAAAGTCTGTTGCCGCGTTTGATGGAAATCATTTTCGACATCAATGCGCATTTCATGGCCGAAGTTTCGGCGCATTGGCCGGGCGAAGGCGAACGCATGGCCCGGATGTCTATCATCGAAGAGGGCCACGAAAAACAGGTGCGCATGGCATTTTTGGCCATCGTCGGCAGTTTTTCCGTCAATGGCGTCGCGGAACTGCATTCCAGACTGCTACAGGAAGGCTTGTTCAGAGACTTTTACGACCTGTGGCCGCAAAAGTTCAATAACAAAACCAACGGTGTCACCCCCAGACGCTGGCTGGCGGCCTGTAATCCGGAGTTGGCGGAGTTGATTACCGCCACCATAGGCGACGGCTGGATCACCGATTTGTCGGAATTGGCAAAATTAAGGCCTTATGCCGAGGATGCTGCGTTTCGGCAAAAATGGTACGACTTGAATCGCGCCAGCAAGCAACGTCTGGTCGATTATAAAAAAGACGAGCACAGTATCGACATTAACGTCGATGCCTTATTCGATGTGCAGGTGAAACGCATCCACGAATACAAACGGCAAATTCTGAATGTGCTGCATGTGATTCATCTTTATGATCGTATCAAACGCGGCGAAACTCAGAATTGGGTCGATCGGTGCGTATTGATCGGCGGCAAGGCGGCGCCGGGTTATGCGATGGCAAAAAAAATCATCAAGCTGATTAACAATGTCTCGCATGTCATCAACAACGATCCGGCCGTCGGCGACAAGCTCAGGTTGGTGTTCATGCCTAATTACCGGGTGTCGGCCATGGAAAAAATCTGTCCAGGTGCCGATTTGTCCGAGCAGATTTCCACGGCCGGCAAGGAAGCTTCGGGTACCGGCAACATGAAATTCATGATGAACGGCGCATTGACTATCGGTACCCTGGATGGCGCCAATATCGAGATTCGCGAGGAAGTCGGCGCGGAAAACTTCTTCCTGTTCGGTTTGACCGAGTCCGAAGTCGAAGCCATGCGCCATCATTACGATCCGCAAGCTTTTATTAATCAGGATAGCGATTTACAAGGCGTGATGCGCTTGTTGGAATGCGGGCATTTCAATCATTTCGAGCCCGGTATTTTCGACGACATTATTGCCTCGATCAAAAGCCCTAACGATCCGTGGATGACAATTGCCGATTTTCGTAGCTATCTGGAAGCGCAAAAACGTGTCGAGCAGGCTTATCGGGATCAGGAACGCTGGACCAAGATGAGTATTATCAATACCGCGGCCAGCGGCAAGTTTTCCACCGATCGAACCATCAGCGACTACAACCGCGATATCTGGAAACTGACACCGGTCGATGTCGAGAAAAAATAAGCGACGAGAACAGCGTGCTAGATATTGTCTTGTTTGAGCCGGAAATTCCGGCCAATACCGGCAATATTATCCGTTTGTGTGCCAATACCGGCGCTCATCTGCATTTGATTCAGCCGCTCGGCTTTCAGTTGGACGATAAGCGTCTGCGCCGGGCGGGGCTGGATTACCACGAGTGGGTTAACATCCGGCAGTACGCGGCCTTGACCGACTACATCGATAGAGCCAAACCCAAGCGTTTGTTTGCGCTGACTACCAAAGGCCGCAATATATACAGCCAAGTCAGGTATCAGTCCGGCGATGCATTGTTGTTTGGTCCTGAGAGTCGGGGATTGCCAGCCGCTTTTCTGGATCAACACCCCGAGCAGTTGAAGCTGTATTTACCGATGCGCACGGAAAGCCGCAGCCTTAATCTCTCCAATACCGTGTCGATTGTGTTGTATGAAGCCTGGCAACAGCTAGGGTTTGTCGGGGCTGAGATTAAAAGATGAATTCCGGGTTTATTTCCTAGCCTTCCCGTATCTGTTTTGAAAACCGGCATGCCCTGTCGAGACGACATTGCTGCGAATGATGGATTGGTTTTCGTCAAACATAGCTTCCAAAAGCATAAGAAATTAAATTAAAGGCTTATATGCAGAAAAACAAATTCGCTTTTTTTACTCTTCTGATTTTAAGCCTGACTTTACCTTCTGTCGTCGAAGCCAAGGCTGCCGATGATGAACATATCCGTCAAATCGTTATGGGCTTGTTGAAAGAAAAGGATAGAAAAATCGAACAGTTGGAGGCCCGTATTCAACAGTTGGAACAGGAACGACGGGCAACGCCGGTCGCTGTGGTTGAACCAGGTGCCCAAAATAAAACGGCAGCGACTGTTGATTCGGCGCCGCCCAAGCCGGCTGCCGATGTCACGGGTAAAACCGTGGCAAGCAACGACGCAACGGTGACCGGCAAGCTGCGGGACTTGACTAAAAAAGTCGACGAACTGAAGAGCGCCGCCCATGATAACGGCTTGGATATTGGCGGTTTCTTCGATATCAATGCCAAAACCGGCAACTCGACCGATCAAACCTTTAGCGTCGGCCTGCTGGAGCTGGATATCGCCTATGCCTACGACGAACATTTTGCCGCCAGTTCGGCGTTGGTGCTGTGCGGCAACTCTTCCGGGGCGGATTATGCGACGACGCCCGCGCATATCAGTTGCGGCAATTCCAGTCTGATCGGCGCAGGTAGCGGTAGCGCGGCGATCGCCGTCGGCTTGATCGATTTTCACTTGTTCGACAGCTCTATTCCGCCGCGCGGCCGCATTTTCGACAATCAGGGGTTTCATTTGCAGGCCGGACGCTTCGATTTACCGTTTTCATCCGATTATCAAAATTTTGCCAATAAGGACAGAGTAACGATTACCTCACCGATTACCACCGTCAGAATGCAGAAAGGCGGATTCAACGGCGATGGCGTGCGTTCTTATGGCAGCTGGGATATGTTCAATTATTCGGTGTTCTGGACCAATGGCGTTTACGAGAGTGCCGGCACTTCATTGGGCGGACGTTTGGGGATGTCGCTCGGGAAAAACACCTTTCGCATCCATGGCAATAGTCCGGAGGGTATCGAGTTTGGCGTTTCACATCTCTCCGAGTTGGATGGACATAACAGCATTCGAAATACTTTCTACGGCGCCGATTTGAGCATCGGCTACGGCATGCTGCGCTTACAGAACGAATTGATGCTGTTACAGTCGCACCAATCGTCGCCGATTTATGCGGTTACTGGCAGTACTATAGGTTTTGGTAAAGCCCATCAACTAGGCTATCACTCGACGCTGATTGCGGATATGGAAGGGCTGATAAAACGACCGGTGCTGGCGTTTGCCCGCTATGGCAGATGGCAGCCAAAACAGCATTTTGGCATTGACGGATTTGACGGTTCGGTTGTTGGGATTAACGATATTTCCTTGCTCAGCCTGGGATTCAATTATAAATTCAGCGACAATTTGAGAATCAAGTTCGAGTATACCGATTCTCTCGGCACTGAAACCCAAGAGCATTTCTTCGACAAAAAACTCGGCATGGCACAGATGGTTGTGGCTTTCTGATATGCGTACCGTTACTTATAAAAGACTATTAGCGGGCCTGGCGCCATTCACGCTTTTTTATCTGGTGCTTGCCCATGCCGAGTCCGATAACCCGCACCTGATCGTCAAAAATCAAAACCAAACCGTTTGCACCAGTTGCCATATCGACACGCCGGAACTGAAGGACGACATGCCATTGCTCACCAAGAATCATAGCGTCGATCGAACAGCCTTTAAGCTGGATGGCGTGGCAATGTGTTCATCTTGCCATAACCCGAATCAAGGCCACAAAGTCGGTCTGGCGATCGATTTTCCGGTGCCGACCGATTTGCCGTTAAGTGAAAACAACGATATTACCTGCCTTACCTGCCATTACAGTCACGGCAGTCTGAGCAGCGATACGCCGCAGGCCAGCTTTAGCTTCATGGATCGCCTGCTGAATGCCGCACGTTTGCATAAAAGTTTTTTACTTCGCCGTAACAACAGCGCGGGAGAACTGTGTTTAACCTGCCATAACCCCAAAGGTTCGAAATAATGAACAACCATCAGCTAAAACGCCGTCGTATTTTCATCAATAAAGCTTTTCAGGGCCGATTCATACTCGGTGCCTTCGCCGTGATTCTGTTGTCCGGCCTTTGTTCCGCATTGCTGATTTACGCGATTACCGGTGGCGATCTGCAAGCGCAATCGCTATCGGCGCATGCCAATATCGTTAATGCCGGGGAGCGTTTGGGCATGTCCATCATGATCGGCAATCTGGTTTCTATCCTGGTGGCGGGTGGCGTTGCCGTGGTTTCGGTTTTGTATGCCTCGCACAAAATAGCCGGCCCCTTGTACCGCTTCGAAACCTTATGCAAAGAAATCGGCAATGGCAATCTCGATGGCGTGACCCGCTTACGGGATAAAGATCAATTGCAGGAGCTTGCCGAGGCTTTTGCCGATATGGCGGGTAAGCTGCGCAGTCAGCGCCAGCAGCGTAGCGTAGTTGTCGCAACGCTGGCTCGGCAACTCGGCCAATTGCAAGCGTTGAAGGGCCTGACTGCCGAGCAGCAACAAGCCATCTCCACTCTTGAGAATACGCTGAAACAGCTGGATAGCTGACGAGGGGGACTAAGCTTATTGATTGCCGTGGCTGTCGAAAATAAGCTTTTCGGTGGCAAAGCCCATATTTTTCGCCTGAGCGAGTAATTGCTGTAGAGTCTGATCGTCCAGCGTCGGGCCGCGGGCCAAAATCCATAAATAATCCCGGTTTGCGCCCGTGATCATCACATATCGGTAGTCGGCTTTATCCAGCGCGATGATATTATAGGCCCCGTAAAACGGACCGAAGAATGAAACTTCCAAACGGCCAATATCCGGCTTGTCCACGAAATACGCCTTGCCTTCCGCGCCATGGCGTTCGCCCTGCTCGGCATCGAAGCCGCTGTTGACGACTTTGACGCCGCCGTCGATGCGCAGACTGTATTCGGCGCGAATATCGCTCAAGCCTCGCTCGAAGCTATGATCCAGCCGGGCGATTTCATACCAGGTGCCCAGATAACGATTCAACTCGAAACCGGTGACCGGGGAGATGCCTTCCGGAATGCCGGTGCAGGCCGACATTAGCAATAGTAAGACGGTTAAAACATGGCGCATGGCGTTTAAGCTCCTAGGGTTTTAGGGGAATATTCCGAAACAGTGCCTTGGCATGCTGGCTTTGCAAGGCATGGTCGACGATGGGCGGCGGATAGTCGCAGGCTTGCGGTTTTTTGTGCCACTGATGAATCTCCTTTGCCGAAAACGGCCGCAGCTCCGGTAACCAGTGTTTGATATAAGTGCAATCGGCATCGAATTTTTGCTGTTGCAGCCAGGGATTGAAAATCCGGAAATAGGGCTGGGCATCGCAACCGGTGGAGGCCGCCCATTGCCAGTTGCCGTTGTTGAGGCACGGATCGTAGTCCAGCAACTGCCGGGCAAAATAGCGCTCGCCCCAGCGCCAGTCGATATGCAGATCCTTGACCAGAAATGACGCCGCGATCATCCTTACCCGATTGTGCATGCCGCCGGTTTGCCGCAATTCCCGCATGCCGGCATCGACAATCGGAAAGCCGCTGCGGCCGTCGCACCAGGCCCTAAATTTATCCTCGCTATTTTGCCAGGCGATGGCGTCGAAACGGCGATGAAAGGCATGGCCGAAGACATGCGGATAGTGGAAGGCGATATGACTGAAAAAATCCCGCCAGTAAAACTGCCGTAGCAAAGAGTGTTCACTGCCGAGAGTATCCAGAACCGCATAATAGGCTTCCCGGATCGAACAGCAGCCGAATTTAAGATAAGCAGACAGACCGCTGGTTGCCGACAGAGCAGGGAAATCGCGCCTTTGTTGGTAATTGCTGCATGCAGCCAAACCCTTTTCTAAGATTGCCAAAGCCGGGCGGCGTCCGCCTTGCCAGGAATTGGCGTGTGTTTGGCTAAATCGGCCGATCAAGTGTTCGTTACTGCCGACAATCGGCGTATTGATAAAAATCCCGTCAGCCAGTGGTCGAGGCAAGCCGACAGGGTTTTGCCGGGCGCGGTTATAAAAAGCGGTAAAGACCTGGTAGGGCGTTTCGTCGCTTTTCAACACCTGCTCCGGTTCGTTGAGCAGCAGATCGCCATGACTGTGAAAATCCAGTCGCAGATTTTGGCAGAGTTGCTGTAAATCGGCATCGCGGTGCCGGCTGAAAGGCGTGTAATCCCGGTTGACGAAAACCGCTTCTATAGCTTGTTGCTGTTTTAAGTTGCCGATGACCTGTTCCGGGCTGCCGTTAAACAGGTAAAGCAGGCCGCCGTGCTCGGCGAGTTGTTGTTGTAAATCCTGCAAGGCTTGCAGCATGAATTGCAAGGCCGGCTGGCTTTGGTAAGGGTGAGTTTCGATCTGGCGCGGATCGAAAATAAAACAGGCCAAAACCTGTTGTGATTGCTGCAGCGCCGCGTTCAGCCCGGTATTGTCAGCCAGACGCAAGTCGCGGCGGAAAATAAACAGCGATTTGCCATAGTGTTTCATGGTCGATTGAAGGCCGGAAAAAATATTAGCCGGGCGGCAGAATTTGTTGCAATGCCGATTCCAGCGTCGGGAATTGAAACTGGAATCCCTCTGCTTGCAAGCGTTCCGGGATAACCCGCTGGCTACCCAGCACCAATTCGGCCATTTCGCCCAATAACACTTTCAACAGTGCGGCGGGCATGGGCAGCAGTGCAGGGCGATGCAGATGCTTTGCCAGGCTGTCGCTGAATTCCCTGTTGGTCACCGGTTGTGGCGCCGTGGCGTTAAAAGCGCCATGTAGGTCGGGGGTATTAATCAAGGTGTCGACGGCCGCCAGCCAATCGCGACGGTGTACCCAGGACATCCATTGCCGACCGTCGCCCAGGCGCCCGCCCAAGCCGAGACGAAATGCCGGCAGCATTCTTTGCAACAGGCCGCCGCCATTATCCAACACCAAGCCGGTGCGGATCAGGCAGACCCTGACGCCGAGTGCTTCGGCCTGACGGGCGGCATTTTCCCAGTCCGCGCAAAGTTGTTGGGAAAAATCGGTCTTGCCGGGGCTGTTTTCAGTCAGCAGGGTATCGCCCTGATTGCCGTAGACGCCTATCGCGGAACCGCTGACCAACACTTTCGGCTTAACCGCCAAGGTGGCGATGAAGGCCACAAGTTTTGCGGTCAAGGCAATTCGGCTGACGCGCAACCGTCTTTTGCGCTCGTCCGTCCAGCGTCCGCCGAAAATGGGTTCTCCGGCCAGATTGACGATGGCGTCGAAATGGCCGCCGGCCGGCAGCATATTGAAATCGGACACAGCGTTGACCTGAGGCCCTAATAGCTGAATCGCGGTTAAGGGATTGCGGCTGAGCACCGTCACCTGATGGCCTTGCTTGAGCCAATTGCCGATCAGGGCTCGCCCTAAAAAACCGGTGCCGCCGGTGATGAAAATGGATAATGGCTGGGTTGAGAGAGAATGGTTCATGGGTTTGCCCCCTTGAGAATAGATTTGATGGTGGGAAGGTGGGGATAATTTTTCACTCCCGGCCTTTTGGAATCATCATTCGCGCTAAATGCCGGGTTTTAAACCAGGCTAAAACCCGGAAACCGAGTAATAAAACAATGACCGTCAAATAAAACAACGGTTCGGCCAGATTGCCTTTCAGTTGCCAAAAATAATGAATAATCGCTGCGCCGGCGGCAATGTAAATAAAACGATGCAGCTTTTTCCAGGTTTTGCCCATGCGTTTTTTGGCCCAGGTGGGTGAGGTGGCCGCCAACGAGAAAATAATGATGTAAGCCAATATGCCAAACCAGATATAAGAGCTTTCGATAATATCGATGCCGATAATCCGCCACATCAGCATCTGATCGACCAGCAGATAGGCTATGAGATGCAGGCTGGCATAAAAGAAGGCATATAAGCCGAACAATTGCCGGTAATCCGTCATGCCGCGCCATTTTGTAATCGTTTGAATCGGCGTAATAGCTAGCGTCAAACACAGGAAGCGTAAAGACCAATCGCCTAGGCGTATATGCAAGGATTGAATCGGATTTGCCCCCAAATTATCGAAAGCAATGTCGATGATTAACCATAACAATGGCATTAAGCAGCCGGCAATGGTTAATGGCCGTAAATTTTCGATTCGAAAAAACATCAGAAAAAATGCCGCAAGTTCATGTCGCGATATAGCGATGCGACTTGTTCGCCATAGCCGTTAAATAATTCGGTCTGCCGGCGCGAGGTAAAAAAGCCGCTGCCCAGTTGGCGTTCGCTATTTTGACTCCAACGGGGATGGGCGACTGCCGGGTTTACATTAGCGTAAAAGCCATATTCGTTTGGTGCGAATTTGTTCCAGGTCGTGATTGGCGCTCTGCGCAATAACTCGATTTTTACAACTGCTTTGATGCTCTTGAAACCATATTTCCAAGGGACCACTAAACGCAGTGGTGCGCCATTTTGTTTGGGAAGAATATCGCCGTACATGCCAACAGCCAATATCGTCAAAGGATGCATGGCTTCATCGATGCGCAGGCCTTCGACATAGGGCCACTCCAGCATCGCATTGTTGCGTTGCTTGGACATTGTTTCGGGTTGATAGATTGCGGTGAATTTTACAAACTTCGCTGTGGATAAGGGTTTAGCCGTCGTTAATAAATTGTGCAGCGAAAACCCCACCCAAGGTACGACCATTGACCAGCCTTCGACGCAACGAAAACGATAGATATATTCCTGAAGCGTTTGCCGGGCTAAAATATCTTCCAAATAATAACGGCCCGGCTTTTCAACTTCGCCATTTATTTCCACAGACCAGGGATCGGTACGAATATTTTGGGCCAAGCCGGTTGCATCTTCTTTATTAAAGGTCAATTCGTAATAGTTCGTATAGTTTTTAATAAGTTCGGCAGGCGTTGGCGTTAAAAGGTCATTGGAAACTTCGCTTTTCGGCAAATTAGGCCAAGCCGGTTTTTTGCTATTTGCCCATGATGGCGAAGTTGCCGTCCCGGTGACCATTGCTGCCAGCATGGCTTGAATAAATTGGCGCCGTTGCTTGAATACGGATGGATTGGTAATTTCGCTGTTCGGAATATTTTTTATAGTTTTTATAATCATCGCTAAGGATCCTAAATAGTGGGTTATCCAGTCGAATAAATGGATTTTTTCTATTTTTTGCCTTTAGGTATCCATCCCAGTAATTGTCTGATTTTTCGTTCGGTAATGAACGCCAGGGAAAACAATTGAATAAAATTATCGGCTTCTATCAAGTCCAGGCCGATATTTTCCGGAACTAGTTCTTTTCGAGTGCCAAAAGCCCGATCCCAGATCGATAAGACAATTCCATAATTGCTATCGTGCTCTTGGCGCAATGTCGAATGATGAGTCCTGTGTATCGAGGGGGTAATAATAAATTGCGAAATGGTTTCTTCATTCGGTACGCGAATGTTAGCGTGATGGAAGAATATAAAGAACAATTCTATTATCTCAATCGACAGGACCAAATAGGCGTTGACGCCAATCACAACGACAAATACGCATTTATAAATGATTTCCAGCAATAAATCGAAAACATGGAAGCGAAATCCTGTTGAAACGTTAAAGCTTTTGTCGCTATGATGTACTTTGTGAAATCGCCACAAATATTCGTATTTGTGGCTGGCTAAATGCCATGTGTAAATCGCTAAATCAAAAAATCCAAAAGCCAGCAACCATTTAACAGGGCCGTTTTCCAGGTTGCCCAACAAGCCATAGTGTGCAAACTGTTGTGCGATCAGAAATAATGATGATGCTCTTAATACTGTCAAAATCAGATTGTTGATTAAAAATGCAGTGGTATTGGTAACCAGGGAGTCTTTGTAGATTTTGCTGGGGAAATTGCGATACGGTTTTTTCTTCTCGATAATTAACAAGACAATAAAAGCGATGATGGCAAGCCCGAATAATGCTTCATTAAAAAACAGGTCTCCTTTACTGTTAGTAGAATTCATAACTCACCTGCATGTTTTATATCGGTATGGAATATGCGCTATATCAGCTATTTTGCATGGCGTTTAATAGGTCGTTTAACGACTTAATTTCGTTATTGGCATTAATCTGATTGGTTATATCGTATTGCACGCCAAGATAGTAGAGAACTCGCTTTTTTCTGTCGAATAAAGGGATTATTTTCAAGTGATTGTGGAATAATGTGCCGTCTTTTTTATAGTTGCGTAGGGTTACTTCAATTGATTCATGCTTTTTTAATGCTTCGGAAATTTGATAGCGCGCCGATTGTTCCCTATCCTCGCCTTGCAGAAAGCGGCAGTTGTGGCCGACAATTTCTGCTTGGCTATAACCGGTTAAACGTTCAAAGGCTTTATTGGCATAAACAATAGGTGCATCTTCTAAATCGGGATCGGCTAGGGTCACGCCGTTAACGCATTCGTCCAGAATGGCGGAAAGCACTTGCGGAATCAGACCGCTATCTTTTTCAACAATAAAAGACATAATTAAACTCCTGGGCTTATAAAATAGGTAAGGCTATTTAATTGCATTCAACAATGATTAGATTTTTTATATTTTCGACAGTATTTTCGGCGCCTTCCTCTATGGCCGATCGAATCAGTTTTTCAAACGGCCTCATAAAAACTTCAAGTTCCAGTAATTCAAATCTAAAAGTCAATCGGGTGGGTTGTTTTTGTTCGCCACATTCCAATAAGTAGCTGTGTTTATACGGTGCGGTTATGCCTTGGAAAATAAGTTTTAAATAAGGCTGGTAATCGGTAATTTCAAAAACGGATTCCGCTTCGGCACCGTTATCCTTACGAATTTGTTTGGCTTTGGCGCCGACAAAAACCTGTTTGCCGTCCAATGGCTCAAATTCAACGACTTCCTCAGCCCATTTAGGATAATTGTCAAAAAAATGCTCGCCGATATAAGAAAATACATCGTCAACCGAGTGATTGAGCTCAATGCTTGCTTCACCGGCAACCGGTTTGGATATATCGAATGGAAACTTTATTTGCATGCTATTCCCCTCTGGTTGAGCGAATTACTCAACTTTGTTTTCTGTCATAAACTGCCGTGACAAGCGGCCTGTGAGTCCATTCCTACGCATTAATTTGTTAGTGATAGGTTTGTGTTGTATCGCTTCAACTTAGCCGATGATTATTGGCGCCGAGTTTCTAAATCTTGGGTAATGGTTTTTTAGGTTTTATTCACCGAGGTTAAGGTGCCATGGCAGATATGCGATAGCCCCAGATACAGAAACAACCAGCGGTAATTATCGTCAATCGGTACTTGATTAATAACGCCATAAAACTCGATAGAAACCATTAAAAGCAGCAGAAACATGCCTAAAATTAAAATGCCTTGATAGTTGTCCCTGAAGCGGCAAAAGCTATACACCGATAGTTCGGTCAGGCATAGATAAACCAGCATCAAGCGCAAATTACTGGCTAACGGTCCATAAAGCTCGCTTTGGTCTTCGAAAAACAAGGTGCTGCCCAGCGCGGAAATCACGCTGACGATTAATAAAAAGATCACTGCGGCGTTAAAGTTAACCGCCGACAGCAGTTTCAAAATATTTAGACTTTTGTCGGTAACCACACGGTTATTCATGGTTGATCCACCTGTTCAAAAAGATGCCCTTCACGAGTACTACGCCAGCGAAGGGCATGTAGAGGAGGAAAACAGAATCGATTGCCGCCCTCCGGCAACCGATAAATCCACTATTCGAGTTTAAGACAGCGCCAATTGCCCTTGGCCGGGGTTTCCCTCGCCGGCTTCGGCATTGTTGCCGAGTGCCGGTGCGTCTTTGTTATTGTCAGCTGGTTCAATTTCCGGCTCGGGCGGCGCAATGGTTTTGCCCTGCATCAATTCATCGATCTGGAATTTATCAATGGTTTCCCAGTCCAGCAGGGCGTGGGCCATGTTGTGCAGGATTTCGATATGTTCCTTGAGGATGGTTTCGGCGCGCAGGTAGTTGCTGTCCACCACCTGGCGGATTTCCTCGTCGATGATTTGCGCCATCTGTTCCGACATCGGCTTGGATTGCGGTCCCATGTAGCTGCCTTCGTTGTCGCCGTAGTCCATAGGCCCCAGTCGGTCCGATAAGCCCCATTTGGTGACCATGTTGCGGGCCAGTTGCGTGGCTCTTTGGATGTCGTTGGAGGCACCGGTGGTCACTTTATTCTTGCCGTAGATCAGGGCTTCCGCCACCCGGCCGCCGAACAGGCTGGAAATCTGGCCTTCCAGTTTGTCCTTGCTGGCGCTGTACTGGTCGCATTCCGGCAGGAACATCGTTATTCCTAAAGCGCCGCCGCGCGGCATGATGCTGACCTTGTAGACCGGATCGTGCTCGGGAACGATCCGGCCGACGATGGCGTGGCCGGCTTCGTGGTAGGCGGTCATCAGTAGTTCTTCACGGCTCATCACCATGGTGCGCTTTTCGGCACCCATGATCATCTTGTCTCTGGCCTTGTCGAGGTCGTTCATGGTCACCACCCGCTTGTTGTTGCGGGCGGCGAACAAGGCGCCTTCGTTGATCAGGTTGGCCAGCTCGGCGCCGGAGAAGCCCGGTGTGCCGCGGGCCAGATCGTTGATGTTGACGTCGTCGGCTAGGGGTACTTTGTCGGCATGGACCTTGAGGATTTGTTCTCTTCCCTTGATGTCGGGCAGGCCGACCTGCACCTGACGGTCGAAACGGCCGGGCCTTAACAGGGCTTTATCGAGGACGTCGGCGCGGTTGGTGGCGGCGATGACGATGATGCCTTCGTTGCCGCTGAAGCCGTCCATTTCCACCAGCAGCTGGTTGAGGGTTTGTTCGCGCTCGTCGTTGCCGCCCATGTTGCCGGCGCCGCGCTGGCGGCCGACCGCGTCGATTTCGTCGATGAAGATGATGCAGGGTGCGCGTTTCTTGGCTTGTTCGAACATGTCCCGCACCCTGGAGGCACCGACGCCGACGAACATTTCCACGAAATCGGAACCTGAGATGGAGAAGAACGGCACACCCGCTTCGCCGGCAATGGCGCGGGCCAGCAGGGTTTTACCGGTGCCGGGCGGTCCGACCATCAACACGCCGCGCGGAATCTTGCCGCCCAGCACCTCGTATTTGCCGGGATCTTTCAGGAAGTCGACCATCTCCACCACGTCGGCCTTGGCTTCCTCGACGCCGGCCACGTCCTTGAAGCGCACCTTGACCTGATCCTCGGCCATCAGTTTGGCGCGGCTCTTGCCGAAGCTGTTGGCACCGCCACCAGCACCCATTTGCTGTTTACGCATGAAGTAAATGGTCACGGCAATTAATAGCAACATAGGTGCCCAGGAGATCAATATCTGCATCAAAGTGGAGGGTACCTGTGGCCGCTCAACCTTGATTTTGACGCCATATTCCAACAACTCGTCGATCAGCCTAGGGTCATTAGGGTTGTAAGTGCTAAAACGTTCGCCATTCTGGCGACGGCCTTCGACGTTGTTACCGTCGATCACCACTTCGGAAATAGCGTTGTTGCGGATGTCGGCAATAAAATCGGAATAGGAAACCGCGTAATTTTGTTCGGAATGCGGCGCGGTGCGGTTAAACAGATTAAACAACACCGTGCCGATCACGGTGAGGATAACGATGCGGATAATGTGCTTTATCATGGTTTGAGCCTCCTGAAGTCCTGCTGGACGGACTGTTAGGTTCAGGATGTAGGCTCAAGGTTCAAAACTGCGCTTTACGCGCATTAGGTGTTTTGTATCTTGAGCCTTGTACCTGATGCCTATTTCTCGCTATTAAAATATTTGAAAAAGTCCGAATCGGGCTTCAACACCAAGGTATCGTCGGTTTTTTCAAACGCTGTCTGATAAGCCTGCAGGCTGCGGTAGAAAGCGTAGAACTCGGTATTTTTGCCGAAGCTTTTTGCATAAATATCCGCCGACTGCGCATCGCCGCGGCCGCGGATGTTTTCGGCGTCGCGTTGGGCGTTGGCCAACAGTACCTGCCGCTGCTTGTCAGCTTCGGCGCTGATCAGCTCGGCGCTTTCGGCACCTTGGGAACGGAATTCACGGGCGACCCGCTCGCGCTCGGCGCGCATTCTTTGGTAAACCGAGCTGCTGACTTCCGGCGGCAGATCGATGCGTTTGATGCGGATGTCGATCAGCTCGATGCCGAACTTGCCGGCTACCGGCGTGAGTTTGGCCAGCAGGGTTTGCCGCAGTTCGCTACGGTCTTCGGAGATCAGCTGTTTGATGGTGCGTAGGCCGAATTCGCCGCGCATGGCGTCTTTCAGGACTTGCTCCAGGCGCAGGTTGGCCTGATAGTCGTCGCCTCCGACCGTGGTATAAAAAAGACCCACATCACCGATTCGCCATTTGGCGAACGAGTCGACAATCACGTTCTTCTTTTCGGAGGTAAGAAAACGCTCGGACTTGGTGTCCAAGGTCAGCACACGCGCATCAAATGTACTGACGTTATTGATGATGGGAGTCTTAAAGTGGAGTCCCGGCGTAAAGTCTGAAGCGACCATTTCACCGAGACGAAACAGAATGGCTTTTTCATGTTGGTTGACATGAAAAACCGATAAATAGACCAGCGCCAACAGGATCAGGCTGGCAGGAAAAATCATATAAGTTCTGCTGCTCATGGTTTACTCCGGCTGGGACGTAATTCGTTGCTGGCGGCGGATTTATGGGCCGAATCTTTGTCGGTTCTGGGGTTGTCGGCATTGACTTCAGCTTCCGGCAGTGTTTTTGCCGTTGCGCTGTGCGCGGCTTGAGCCGATTGCAGCGGCATATAAAACTGCGGCGCATTGCGCTCGGATTCGATCATGATCTTGTTACTGCCGCTGTAGAGTTTTTCCTTGGCTTCCAGATACAAACGCTTGCGGGTGATGGCCGGGTTTTTCTCGTATTCCACCAGCAATTGCTCGAAGCGCTCGGTTTCGCCCTTGGCCTTGGCGACTTTCTCGGCTTCATAGGCTTCGGCTTCCTGCAACAGACGAGCGGCGGCACCGCGGGCCTTGGGGATGATTTCGTTGCTGTAGGCTTCGGCTTCGTTGATCAGCCGCTGTTTGTCCTCGCGGGCGCGGATGGCGTCTTCGAAGGCGCCTTGCACTTCTTCCGGCGGCTGGGCATCCTGCAAGTTGACGCTGGCGATGGTGATGCCGGCGTGATAATCGTCCATCGCCGCTTGAATCTCGCGTTTGATTTCGGCGACGATCTCGCTGCGGCCTTCGGTCAGGATGAAGTCCATGTTGTTGCGGCCGATCACCGCCCGCTCCACGCTTTCGGTGAGCTGCTTCAGAGTGGCTTCGCTGTCCTTGACGTTGAACAGATAGTCCTTGGCATTATGGATCTGATATTGCACCGCCAGACGGACATTGATGATGTTTTCGTCGCTGGTCAGCATCAGGGATTCCTGCGGCACGGTCGAGGCTTTGGTGAAGCGGCTGGAATAGCCGACCTCGATAAAGCGTTGCTGCTCGACGTTGACGATCTTGACGGTTTCGATCGGCAGCGGAATATGCCAGTGCGGGCCGGGCTGGGTGGTGTCGACGTAAGCGCCGAAACGGCTGACGACGCCGCGGTTGCCCTGGTCGACGATATACACGCCGCTGGCCAGCCAGGTCAGGGCCAGCGTGCCGCCCAATACCGCGCCGATTTTCGGCAGCGAAAACAAATGTTTGTGGTCGTGATAAAAATCGGCACCGCGCTGGCTGACCTGTTGCCAGACTTTGTCGGCCTCGGCTTTCCAGTCGGGGGGCGGTGTGGGTTTGCTGGTGTTGTGCTTTTCTGACGACATAATCACTCCTCTTGGTAGCGTTGATTTGCCTGCGGCGTTTTTTAGTTGTCGTTGGATTCAAGAAACGGCATCAGGTCATAACCGAACTGTTGTTTTAGTTTTTTTAAAGCGTCGTTCTGTATTTGTCGAACCCGTTCCCGGGTAACATGTAATTGATCGGCGATAGCCTGTAGCGTCATTTCCGTGTGATTTTTCAAGCCAAAACGCATATTCAAAACCGTCGCTTCCTTTTCAGGGAGGCTGGCGACCACTTTGCCGAGGTATAGGCTCAGATTTTTGTCAATTAGTTCATTTAAAGGGAGGGCAAACTGATGCTGTTTGAGGGTGGCCATCAGGGTTTGGTCGTCGTTCTCGTCGGATAACGAGGCATCCAGGGAATGGGTGGCCTGATAATAGCTGCTGATGGTTTTAATCTCGTCCAGCGACAGGTCGCAGCGGTCTTGAAGCTCCGCCAGACTGGGCCAGCGGTTGTGTTCCAGATAGCAATTTCTCATCGCCTCGAACACCGCCGAGGCTTTTTCGGCCAGGGCGACCGGCAGACGCACCACTTTTTCCTGCTTGACGATCAGTCTGGAAATGGCTTGTTTGATCCAGAACACCGCATAGGTCGAAAAGCGTATGCCACGGTTAGGATCGAAGCGATCCACGGCTTTGATCAGGCCGACTATGCCTTCCTGCATCAAATCGTCAAAACTCAGCGAGGTGGTTTTGTGCTTGTAGGCAACGAACGCCACTAGGCCGGTATTGTCGGCAATCATTTGTTGTCTCACCTCTTGTAAGTGGCGGCGGCAAGCCAGCAGCTTGGCTTTGTATCCCGGTTCATCGCAGGGCATTGTTTGAAGCTGTTCGGCAACCCGGATCAACAACGCCGGAAAAAAATGCGCGGTAAAGGGAGTTAGGCCAGGAATCGAATCGACGACATCAACAGCCGCCGGCAGCTTTTGTTGGACAAGAGCCTTAATCGAGGCGATGGAAGGTTGTACAAGATCGTTATCTTGTACAATGTTGTCCTTGGATTTATGCTGATTGTAGGCCGCATATTCCACACTTTCGCCGGTTCCGCTGGATAGTTGCGCACTCAAAAGCTTTAGGGCTTGCGGATTTCGCAAAAGCAATTCCAGCAATTGTCGTCTTGCTTTTTCCATTCTCAACGCCAGACTACGAGGATCGGGCAAAGCCTTCCCAAGCTCCTGATCTGCAAAGGATTCGCCTGTATCGGATAGCGGCTCAGCAATATCGATGACCGAGGGTTTGGACAAGCCGCAAGCAGTTGCCAGCGAGTCCGTTACCTGGTGAATGTGGCTTTCGCTTAACGGATAAAAATCTCGTAATGCCATGGCTGATCCGTGTAACAAGAATGAGGTTGGTCGTAAAATACTATTGATGTACAATATTTGTCAAATAAAAATATAAACAAAACATAAACAATGTATTCAATTAAAACCATCGCCGCTTTGACCGGCTTGGGCACGGAAACGTTAAGAGCCTGGGAGCGCCGTTATCAGGCGATTGTTCCGGGCAGGGATGAGGGCGGGCGTCGTGCTTATTCTCAACAAGACCTGGAAAGATTGAGCTTGCTTGCCAAGCTGACTCGCCAGGGGCATGCCATCAGTAAAGTCTCGGGCCTGGAGGTGGCGCAACTGCAGGCCTTGTTGGATGCCGGCGATGAAAAGGCAATGGGGCAAAGCTTGTTTGCCGAGCAGATTGTCGATGCCTTGCAGGACTACCGGATCGACCGTTGCGAGCAGTTGTTGAAGCGGGCCTTGATTGCCAATGAGCCGTTGCCCTATGTCAGGGATATTCTGGCGCCGGCATTGAATCATGTCGGGCAATTGTGGCATGACGAAAAATTAAGCGTCGCCCAGGAGCATATGTTTTCGGCCTGCGTGAAGCGTATCATGCTGAGCATGGTCAACAATCTGCATAGTTTGTCCGGCAACAGGCCGAGCATGTTGTTTGCTACGCCCTGCGGCGAACCGCATGAGTTCGGGATTTTGATGTGCTGTTTGCTGGCCGCCGAACAACATTACAATTGTTATTATCTGGGGCCGAATCTGCCTGCGGTCGATTTGCTCGATGCAGCGGAAAAATTAAAAGCGGATGTCATCGTGTTGAGTTTGCTGAAGTGTCCGCCCGATGAGGAAACGCTGGCGGATATGAGTAGTATCGTAACGGCGCTGAGCGGCGAGAAGACGACTATCTGGCTGGGCGGAAAGGGTGCCGATTTTTGGCAAAATCAACAACAAAGCCTGCCTAAAAATTGCGAGATTATTGCCGATCTCGATCATTTTCATGCCAAGGCTCAACAGCGGCGCTATGCCGGATAAGGCGGTAATTTTGGGGAGTGATTTTTTCCGGGTTGCGGAAATGAGCAACTGGAAAGCCGGGGAACAGTTAAACAGTATCTCCCGCCTGCGCCGTCTCGTGCTTTCGTCCTTGAACCGAAGGTTCAAGTGGAAACCAAATCCAGTCAATCAGGCTTCCTGAATAAACAGGCATGCGCACCATGAATGGCAAAAAGTTTCCGGGGTAAAAACAGGTTCAGGAAACACCCAGCACTGCTCGAACGCTGCAGGAGATAGGGCGGCTATTCTAAACGGGTTTACGGGTTTTCTAAAACGTTTTCTATTTTATGGCGCAATTCGATCAAACGGGCGCTGATGTCGGGCGCGGCACTGCTGCCTTTGGAGGCCGAGACGCTCAGATCGTGCGCCAAGTTGAGTGCCGCCAATACCGCGATTCTGTCGGCGCCGGCAACTTTGCCGGTATCGCGGATCTTGCGCATTTGTTTGTCGAGCTGATGGGCCGAGTTGAGAAGCGCTTCCTGTTCCTCGGGGGGGCAGGCAATTTTGTATTCCTTGCCGAGGATGTTGAGAGAGACGGGTTGTACGGGTTTGCTCATGAATCGTGTTCCATGGCTTTCAGACGGGCTATCATTGCTTCGACACGGGCTTTGGCCAGCGTGGTTTTTTCCAGCAGTTTGGCTTTTTCCTTGACCAAGGCATCTTGTTTAACTTTAAGGGATTTGTTCTCGTTCTTGATCTGGCTGTATTGCGCAATCAGCGTGTCCAGTTTTGCTTCCAGCGCTTCCAGTTCGGTTGATGGGTCTTTTTCAGTTTGGGTCATAAGCAAAATGGTAGCCGATACGACATTAAAATCATCCAGGATTATGAACAATGTTAGCATAAGCGCCGTTTTTAAACAGCTTCTTAGCAACAGTGAATCACGGGTAAATGATGTATCAGGCGGTTAATGCAATATTGGAACAACAGGATGCCGACATAGGCGCGGCGGAGGCCCACGGCATTGCCGTCGGCATGCTGTCGGTGGAGGCTCGCGCCGATGCCGGCAACTGGCTGCAGGAGTTATTGGCCGACAGCCATGCGATTGTCGATGAAGATAAAACCCTGCTGCTGGAGTTGTTCGAGCAGACCAGGCAATTGCTGCATGCCGAAGCCGGCGAGTTCGTGTTCGATTTGTTTCTGCCTGACGACGATGAGCCGTTATACGAGCAAGCGGAAGCGCTGCGCAGTTGGTGCCAGGGGTTTCTGTTCGGCGTCGGCTATTCGCAATCGGCCGGTAACTGGTCGGGCGAAACCGGCGAAGTGATGCGCGACATGATCGAGTTCACCAAAATAGATAGCGATGTCGAAGGCGAAGAAGATGCCAATGCGCTGATGGAAATTCGCGAATATCTGCGTGCGGCGGTATTTACCGTGCGGGATTACTTTCTGGAAGCCGGGCATGGCCAAAGTCATTAACCAATCAAAAAGCCAAGATGAAACAAAGCGAATTTAAAAAACGTCGTGCCATCCTGATGAAGCAGATTGGCAAAGGCAATATCGCCATTATTGCCAGTGCCCCCCAACGCACCCGCAATCGCGACGTGCATTACCCCTACCGACAGGACAGCGATTTTTTCTATCTGACCGGCTTCAACGAGGCTGAGTCGTTGGCGGTGTTCATTCCCGGCCGCGAACAGGGCGAATATGTGCTGTTCTGCCGCGAATTCGACGAGAAAAAAGCTTTGTGGGAAGGCGCTCACGCCGGCCTGGAAGGCGCCACCAAGCATTATGAGGCCGACGATTCCTTTCCGATCGACGATATGGACGACATCCTGCCCGGCATGCTGGAAAACAAGGCCAAGGTGTTTTATCCGATGGGCAAGGACAGCGAGCTGGATCACAAACTGCTGGAGTGGATCAACCATATCCGCAAGCAATCGCGAAGCGGCGTTACCGCGCCCGGCGAATTGGTATCGTTGGAGCATATCGTCCACGAAATGCGGCTGTTCAAAACCCCTGAAGAATTAAAACTGATGCGTAGGGCCGGCGAAATTTCCGCCAGAGCCCATGTTCGCGCCATGCAATTTTGCAAACCCGGTTTGTACGAGTATCAAGTCGAAGCGGAAATCGTCCATGAATTTATCCGGGACGGATTGCGCGCCGTGGCTTATCCGTCCATCGTCGCCGGCGGCAAAAACGCCTGCGTGCTGCATTACACCGACAACAGGGACAAGCTCAACAAGGGCGACCTGTTGTTGATCGACGCCGGCGTCGAATGCGATCATTACGCCGCCGACATTACCCGCACCTTTCCGGTATCCGGCAAATTCAGCGAGCCGCAACGCTTGCTCTACCAGCTGGTATTGGATGCCCAGGCCTCGGCGCTGGAGCAAATCCGTCCCGGCATCGCCTGGAACAAGGCCCACGAAGCCTCGGTGGAAACCTTGACCAAAGGCTTGGTGGAACTGGGCTTGCTGAAAGGCCGGGTCAAGAAGCTGATCAAGGATGAAAAATACAAACAATTCTATATGCACCGTATCGGCCACTGGCTGGGCATGGATGTGCACGATGTCGGCGACTACAAGATCAAGGACGAATGGCGCTTGCTGGAGCCGGGCATGGTGCTGACTGTCGAGCCGGGCCTTTACGTGCCGGCTGACTGCGATTCGGTGGATAAACAATGGCGCGGCATCGGCATTCGCATCGAAGACGATGTGCTGGTGACCAAGGACGGTTATGAAATTCTTACCCAGGGTGTGCCGAAAACCATTGAAGATATCGAAACGCTGATGCGGAGCGGTTAAATGCAAAACGATTACGACCTGATCATCGTTGGCGCCGGACTGGCGGGCAACTGTCTGGCTTTGGCGCTGAAAGACAGCGGTTTGAATATCGCCATCGTCGAAGCCGCCAGCCGCAGGCAGTTGCGGGATTCGCCGCTGGGCGACCGGGCCTTGGCGCTGGCCGCCGGCACCGTGCAGTTGTTGCGGGCGCTGGGAGCCTGGGATGGCGTGGCCGACAAGGCCACCGCGATCAAGAATATACATATTTCCGACCGCGGCCATTTCGGCAAGACCCGGTTATCCGCCGCCGAACAGGGCGTCGAGGCTTTGGGTTATGTGATCGCCGCTCGCGATATCGAAGAGCATGTCGCCGATTTGGTCGAGCAAACAAACGCCACCCGCTTGTACGAAACCCGCGTCGCCGGCTTGATGTCGGGCCACGATGCCGTCAACGTCAGCTTGAAACAACACGGCGAATCGCTGAACTTGTCGGCGCAATTGCTGGTCGGCGCCGACGGCGGACAATCGACGGTGCGCAAGTTGCTGGAAATCCCTCAGCAAGTGACCGAATACGGCCAGACCGCACTGGTCACCACCGTGCAATCGACGCTGCCGCATGGCAACACCGCTTACGAACGCTTCACCGCGTTTGGGCCGCTGGCCATGCTGCCGGTGGCCGGCAAACACTCGTCGGTGGTATGGACCCGCAGCCACGAACAGGCCGAAGCCTTGATGGCCGGCGGCGAAGCCGAATTCCTCGCCGAATTGCAAACCTGCTTCGGTTACCGGCTTGGTGCATTGAAACTGACCGCGCCGAGGCACGCCTTTCCATTAAGCCTAATCCGCGCCGAGAGCATGGTCTCCGGGCGTACGGTGATCATCGGCAACGCCGTGCATCAACTGCATCCGGTGGCCGGGCAGGGCTTCAATCTCGGCATCCGCGATGTTGCTCAGTTGGCGGAAATGCTGATAGCGCAACGTCAAAACCACGGCGATCTTGGTGCTGCGGAACTGTTAAACCGCTACGCCAAGCAACGCCAACAGGATCACGATAAGACTATAGGTTTCACCAACGGTGTGGTTCACATCTTCTCCAACGACTGGTTGCCGGTGGCGGCATTACGCAACACCGGCCTGACCCTGCTCGATCACCTGCCGTTTGCCAAGCAATTGCTGACCAAGCATGCGATGGGGTTGGCTGGGCGCTTGCCGAAAATCGGGACGGGTTGAGGCTATTCCGGTTGTTGCGGGGGACATCATACGAATGAGGTCGGCCTTGAAGCCCTTGATAATTCTGAATGGTGATATGGTAAAAGGAGACGAATCTACAACCGCTTTCTATTGCTGTCCGAGTGAATACCTCAAGCATATGTTATAAGTTGCAGCCACTTTATCCGGCTGCTAGAATTTTGACGAAGCTTGATTCCAGCCGGTCTTCGGATGAAAAGCCGCCGTGTAGATCGCTTTCTCGCTTCAACCTTTGCTCTCTCCTGCTGGATGACTCGGGATGTAGGGAATAAGGCAATGCAGGCGCAATTGCCGAGCGGACAGGGGCGAGGATAATCAAAACCGAAATTTAAATGCGAAGGCTAATAAGGAGTCTGCCGTCGTCGTAGATGAGTCAACTCAGGATAAGCACTTGTGAATTGGGCGAGCCTTGGCAAGGTCGATGCCAACGCCAATCATCGGCTAGTATCCTCGGCGGTTTTGACCGCGATCCAGCCGGATTCCACGCCCAGCCCATCGAAGAGGCCGGTAAGGGTTTTAGAATCAATTTTTAGGGGATGACATGAATAGGGATAAATTAGTCAAGGGAACCGAATTTTTAACAGGTTCCGATTTTATTGATCAGGTGGCGTTTCACGAAGCGGGACACGCGGCGGCTATTTATCTGCGTAACCGACAAAAACATCTGCCGCAAACCTATTTTCACATTTCGTTGTCCGGGTTCAATCGGCAAAAGCAGCAAACCGATGCCATGAGGCACGAAAGCCAAGGAGTTTTTCACGCCATCCTGGAAGGTGGATTGCTGCAACTACACTCTTTAGGCATGCCTGATAATAAAAATTGTCAATCGTTCGAATGCCTTATTTGTCAAACGGCTTACGATGCCGATGTGATCAACTTACTGGCCGGTCCTTTGGCGGAAGCCAGACACGTAGCGCTTAGGGATGGCGAGCAAATCAATCAACATTTGGTCAATCTCGGGGCGCTGAAAAATTACGGCGGCATTTTGGATATGGAAAAAATCGAAGACTACCTTAATGCCTATAGCGGCAACCCCGAAAAAAGAATGGAGAAGCTGAAAAGTTTATATGCAGCCAGCTTCGAGTTTATCTCACAACCCGCACATTGGCAGGCCATTACCCGCCTTGCGCATTTTATTTCCACTTGCGGTAAAGAACTGATCCATTACGAAGAAGCGGCGGAGATCTTGGATGGCAATCGAAAATTGGCATGATATTTCGGTTGCTGAAATCATCGCTAAAGTCCCTGCATCAGCCGCAAGCAATCACTGCTTTTGGGGCATCTGTGATGTTGGTTATCTAGGTGCGGGCAAATTTGGTTGGTGACATGGACTCCCGGTCGCGAACAGACGAAGCATTGAGGCTACGCGGCGAAGCCGTTTCAAGCCCTTTTCGGAGGTCTGCACGGTAAGCTAACTAGCGCACCATAATGCGCCTTTGTCTGTTTCTCCTCGGAATTGCAGTGTTATTTCAGTTGTGGGCTAGAATGATTTAAAATTTTTTGCATCTTGCCCAGACATTCAGAACTTTGTATCAGCAATACTTTCACTTCAGTGAATTACCGTTTTCGATAGCGCCCGATCCGCACTTCATGTATATGAGCGAGCGCCATCAGGAGGGATTGGCGCATCTGCTTTACGGTATCAATATGGGCGGTGGGTTCGTTGCCTTGACGGGCGAGGTCGGTACCGGCAAGACCACGTTGTGCCGGTGCTTGTTGCAACAATTGCCGGATAATATCGATATCGCTTTGATATTAAACCCAAAGCTGAATGCCCTCGAATTATTGACCACAATCTGCGACGAGTTGAGTATCGAGTATGACTCAAGCCATCAAACCTTAAAAAACTTCATCGATGCAATCAATCAATACCTGCTCACCGCCTATGCCATCGGCAGGCGCACGGTGTTACTGATCGATGAGGCCCAAAACCTGAGTCTGGAAGTGCTGGAGCAGATTCGGCTGCTGACCAATCTGGAGACCAGCAAGACCAAGCTACTGCAAATTATTCTGGTTGGGCAGCCTGAACTGCAACAATTGCTGTACCGGCAGGACTTGCGCCAGCTTAATCAGCGCATTACCGCCCGTTATCATTTATTGCCGCTGTCCTTTGATGAAACACAGGCTTATATCCGGCATCGGTTGACGGTCAGCAACGGCAATCCTCGCCTGTTTAAAGACCGGGCAATTCGCAAGATTTATCAATTTTCTGCCGGTATTCCCAGAATTATCAATATTCTTTGCGATCGGGCTTTGCTGGGAGCCTATGCAAATAATGCGCGCAGCATTTCGCCTGAAATCATTACCCGTGCGGCTAGCGAGACGCTGGGCTTGAGCCATTCGCGCCGCCGTCGTAATGCGATGATGGTGTCGATATTATTGGGCGGCATTGCCGCGGGGATTTATTTGGTTAGCCAATATTCTCCCCTAGTCCATCAAGCCGGACTCTTATTCTCGGAACAAGCGCCGGCACCGAATTCAGCGGCGAGCATAAGCGATCGGCAACCGCTAGCCGAGCCAGCGCCTGAAATCATAGCGCCCAAAGCCGAGCCGATGACGGCAACAACCGGCGTTAAAACCTTTAATGCCTGGCTGGACGATCCCGCGTTGTCGTTAAACGCGGCCATGATCCAGGCTCTCAAGGTCTGGAAAAAAACCGTACCGGCCGAAAACCAAGTCGACTGCCATTATATTGCTGCGGAAGGGCTTCAATGTCTGTTCGATAAGGCCAACTGGAAAGATCTGCTGGAACTTGACCGCCCCGCTATTTTGGAGTTTTCGTTACCCTCCGAAGAAAAACGCTATGCATTGCTGACCGGCGTCGATAAGGGGCAACCCATCCTCCGCTTCAACGAGGATTTAAGGTTCCCGTTAGCCGATCTATTGAACGCATGGAACGGCTATTACCTGATTCTTTGGCAGTCGCCGCGTCCGGGTATGTTGGAAATTGCCCCACAGCAACTATCCAGCAACGTGCCCTGGCTGCGTCGGCAGTTAAACGTTACAACGGGAGCCGCTGTTAACGCCGACCAGCCGTTATTTTTTGACGAGTCGCTTAAAACCCAGCTGATCGATTTTCAGCGCCGGCATCATTTGACGGCCGACGGCATTGCTGGGGCTCGTACCTTGATTCACCTGGATAACAGCACAGGCGCCGCCGACTCGCCGCATCTGAAAATCACGGATTAACATGTCTTATATCTTGAATGCATTGCGCAAATCGGAGCGGGAACGGCAAGCCGTCGAGCCGGATACGGTAACGAACAGGATAGTCGTCCATCAACCGCCGCTTCATCAGAATTCCACCAAGCTAATTGCCGCGCTAATCGCGATCAATCTGGCTTTTCTGGTTTATTTCTTTGGGTTTTCCGAAAAAACGCCGCCCGCGGTTACGCAGCCAGTGGCTTCGGTTACTAAGACTACGGAAACTTCGCGGCTTGAGACAACATCGCAACCTCATACTACGACCAAGCCTGCCGCTCCGAAAATCCCACCCATTGCCGAAATCGTCGAAGCCAGATCCGTAGCGTCGGTTACGCCGCCATCACAGCCCGCACCGGTCAAACCCGTAGCTGTCAAAAAACAACCGATTGAGCCCGTTAAGCCGATGCTTGAGTCGCAACAGCCGGTTATTCAGACCGTCGAACCAGCCGAGGACGCGATTAAAAAACCGGTACAGGTAGCGGCGACTGCTCCGGCGACTTTGCCTGTACCGGTGCAGGCAAAGAGCGACTTGCCTTTTTTGAATGAATTGCCCGCCGAATTTAGCCGCGCATTACCCGATTTACCTATCAATGTCTTTAGTTATTCGTCGACCCCTGCCGAGCGTTTTGTCATGATCGATATGGTCAAATATGTTCCCGGCCAGCGCATCAAAGACCTGTTGGAGCTCAAGGAAATAAGGCCGGACAGCATCGTCGTCAGCTACAACGATCGTACTTTCAAAATTAGGCGGCCATAGGATGGCGAACTGGCGATGGTCTCCCGCATGAAAAGGCCGTCAATGAGTTTTTGAGTTTCTCTTGGGCAGAATCGGTTGGTTTTTGTTTGATCCGAAATTGGCGGATCGATAGCCAATCGGGAAAATGCAAGGGATAATCAAGAGCAAACGGCCATTATCTAGTCGGCCGCTTTTGAAACCACGCCCGGAGATTATTATGAAATTGTCCACATTGCCGGCATTGCTGCTTGCCGCCGGCCTGTTAAACGCTTGCGGCAAGAACTCGCAGCCCCAGCATGTCAGCAAGGAGCCGATAAAACTGTACGAAAAGGCCGCAATCCTGCAAGGTTCGGTCAGTAACAACAGCGGACCGATCAAAGCCGGCAAGATTGAGGCGCGCTTGCCGGGCGGAGAATTGCTGGCGGAAACCACGCTGGAAAACAGCGCCCGTTTTCAGCTGGAAATACCGGCCGGCACGAAATTACCAGTGATTTTGAGTTTTTCGCCAGTCGAACAGAGCCGTGATACCGAAAAAATGATCAGCGTTGCCGTACAACCGGCCATCAGCAGATACGACATTAACCCCTTGACTACTGCCATCGCCAAACAGGCCAAGGCGCTGGGCGGTTATACGGTGCGTAACATGACTCAAGCGGCGGAAGAAATGGTCAACGTGCCCGATGCCAACAAGACCAGTACCGGTTTTCGCGGCGATCCGACGACCCAATATGGCGGATGGCATTGAGCTTGTTTGAATATTCGCAGCCAGCGGTCAGAGTGTCCTAAATATCCCGCGTCAAGCGTTTTGGCGACAAGTGCGGGATTTTCCAATCAAGCCCTGGCGAGCATGAACGATTCGAATTCGCCTTGGGCGATGGGATGGCAAAAATAGTAGCCTTGCACTTGGTCGCAGCCCTTGGCTTGCAAAATATCCAGCTGTTCCTTAGTTTCGACGCCCTCGGCGACTACCGATAATCTCAGATTGTGCGCCATGGCAATGATGGTGGAGGCGATAGCGTCATCGTCGCTATCGGTTGCGATGTCTTCCACAAACGACTTGTCGATCTTCAGGGTGTCAATCGGAAAACGTTTCAGGTAGCTCAACGAAGAATAGCCAGTGCCGAAGTCGTCGATTGAAAACGAAATGCCCATATTTTTGAATTCATGCAGGGTTTTGATGGTGTTTTCGGCGTCCTCCATCACCACGCTTTCAGTCAATTCCAGCTTGAGATTTTCAGGATTCATCCCCGTTTCTTTCAGGATGTTGGCCATCAGGTCGATTTGGCCGCGCTGCTTGAGTTGTACCCCGGAATAGTTAACGGATATTTTGAACGGCTGGACGCCTTGTCGTTGCCACTCGACATACTGCCGGCAAGCGGTACGCAATACCCAATAACCGATGGGCAGGATCAAGTCGTTGCGCTCGGCATAGGGGATAAATTTGGCCGGCGAGATGAAACCCAGCTTGGGATGTTTCCAGCGTATCAAAACCTCGGCACCGACAATTTTGCCGCTGTTGATTTCAATCTGCGGCTGATAGAACAACACAAACTCATTGTCATCCAAGGCTTTGCGTAAATTGAGTTCCAGTTCCAGTTCGTCGTGAACTTTTTGGTTCATGAAATCGGAGTAAAACTGGTAGATGTTTTTGCCCATGCTTTTGGCATGGTACATGGCCGTATCGGCGTTTTTTAACAGCTTGTCGGTATCGTTGCCGTCGTCGGGATAGGTTGTGATGCCTATGCTGGTGGTAATGAAAAAGTCATGATCGTTTAGCCGTACCGGTTTGTTGAAGGCATCCAGCACTTTTTGGGCGATGTCGGCAACGTCGCTGATATGTTCGATATTGGTGAGGACGATGGTAAATTCGTCGCCTGCCAGGCGCGAGACGATATCGACCTTGCGGACGCAGCCGCGCAGACGATTCGCCACCTCGATCAATAACTGGTCGCCAACCTGATGGCCCATGGTGTCGTTGACAATTTTGAAGCGATCCAGATCAAGGAAAAACAACACGACCTGGCGTTGTTCGCGGTTTGCCCAGTCGATGGCCCAGTTGAGTTTTTCCATGAACAGGGTACGGTTGGGCAAGCCCGTCAACGGATCGTAGTGAGCCAGCTGTTTTAAGCGGTTTTCGGCTTCCTTGCGCGAGGTAATATCTGCAAAAATCCCGACGAAGTGGGAGACTTGGCCAGCATCGTTTTTAACCGCGCTGATCGATAGCCATTTCGGATAAACCTCGCCGTTTTTGCGTTTGTCCCATATCTCGCCGCTCCATTTGCCGGATTCTTTCAGCTTGGCCCACATGGCCGTATAAAAACTGGGCGGATGCACGTCCGATTTCATCAGGCGTGGATTTTTGCCGATCACATCTTCCTTGCTGAAGCCGGTGATGCTGGTAAAAGAGGCGTTGATGTCGATGATGCTGGCATTGGTGTCGGTGACCATGATCGCATCGTGGCTATCCTCGAAAATGCGCGACATCAAGCGCAAGCCTTGCTCGGTTTTTTTACGTTCGGTGATGTCGCGGATGATGGTCATCCAGGTTTTTTGTTCATTGTAAAACGGCTCGCCGATGGTGATTTCCACCGGGAAAAACAAGCCGTTTTTTTGGCAGCCGAAAATCAACTGTTCGTTCTGCTGAGTGATAGTGCGTTTTTGATCCAGCCTGATTTGATGGAATCCCGGTACCAGTTTTTCCAGGCTCATGCCCAGCAGTTCCTGCTCGCTGTAGCCAAATAGATATAGCGATGCCGGATTGAAGGTTTCGACTTCCAGTTTTTCGTTAAAGGTGATGATTGCTTCATTGGCGTGCTGCAGAATATTGCGGTATTTTTCCTTGGCCTGATCCAGTTCGACGGTTAATGCCAGCAGACCCTGATTGGTCACTTCAAGCTCTTTCTGCAGTTGTTGGATGGTTTCCACGCCCTCCCGCAATTTTTCTTCCTCGATTTGCTCCAGCTCCATGGTCAAAACCAAAATGCCGCGGTTGGTTTCGTCCAACTCCAACTGTAACTCGCGGATTAGTTCCGATTTTTCGAACAGTTCCTTTTCAAGATCTAAATAATTCATACAAAAGACTATTTCACAAAGATTAGGGTAGCGTCGTCGCTATCCTTGTGCAGTTTACGGTGCATCTGCTCGGCAATAAATTGCGCAGGTTTCTCGGCTAAATGGGCGAATTCCTGCCAGTTCCAGCGAGAAGATACACCGTCCGAATGCATCACCAGGCCGAGTCCGGCCATCCAGCGATGGTGGCTGACTATTGGTGCAGGCGCCTGACGGCCGAGAATACCCCTTCTGATCAGAAGACTGCTTTTCTCATTACTGCCGACGATTTTGGCTTCGATGTTGCCTATGCTGGCAAAGGTGAGAGTCGAATGGGCGATGTCGAAATGAGCGAGAGCCATTACTACGCCGCTGCTTGGCTGGCACGCGGACTCGACGCCGCGAAAAATCTCGGCCATCGCTTGCATGCTATGGCTTTCGATATAGTGCAGAGCTGCCTGCGCCGACTTGTTGGCGGGTAAGCCATGGCCGACGCCATCGATGACAGCTATCAGGCAGTTGCCTTGATGATCTGGTTTTACAAGGTAGGCGTCGCCGTTAATGTCGAAGTCGGGCTTGGGCTGGCTGACAATACCAACAGCCAGTGGGCAGGCCTGATGTTTGAAGGTCGCCGGTGGCGAGGAGAGCCATTTTTTGCAGACGATATCGGTGCCGGACTGTCCGTTTTGCCGGGAGTCGATTTCTAGTACATCAACCATTCGCCGTACTGCGCCCAGACCGATACCCAACGTGCCGGAACTGGAATAGCCGTCGGTCAAAGCCTTACCGCTATCGAAGCCTGGGCCGCGGTCATGCGATGAAATCAGAATGCCGGTACGGCCTGCTTCGCTAATCGCTTTTAAATTGATCAAGCCGCGGCCGGCATATTTGATCAAATTTGAAGTCAGTTCGCTGACGACCAGTGCAATCTGCTCCTGACAGTCGGTTTCGAAGCCTAGCTGTTGCGCAAGCTCTTTAGCGGTGCGTCTGGCGACAATAATGTCGGCATAGCGGGAGACGGACATCGAGTGATTTTCCTGCACCCGATTATCTCACTCTGGCCCATTTTTTGACGATCACTCTGCTGCCGGCGCCCGGTTCGGATGTGATGTGCATTTCATCCATCAACCGTTTGACGCCCGGCAAGCCCATGCCCATGCTTTTCACTGTGCTAAAGCCTGGCAGCAATGCCTGTTCGACATCGGAGATGCCGGGGCCGCTATCCTCAAAAATCAGTTCGATGCCGATCTTTCCAGCTTGATGCATGATATTCCAGCGCATTTTGCCTGATTCGGCATGGACAAAGATATTTCTCGCCAATTCGGAAACAGCCGTGACGATGCGAGTGACGTCGGTGACGCCGAATCCCGCGGCGGTCGTCAGATTTCGAATGACTTTTCTGCAGGCGACAATATCGCTTTCGGAAATAATAGGCAGTTCGCCCTCTTGCTTGCCTTCCATTGCAATCACGCTGCCGTAGCCAGATTATGATTCAACAGTTCCAGAGCGGCGTCTACATCAAGCGCGGATAAGGCATTGCCCAGATGCAGGCCCAGTTCGGCGGCGGTAATCGCCACGCCGGGACGCATGCCGGCGACGACGGTATGGCCGCCCATCAGCGTCACCATTTGCGTGGTTTCGGAAATGGTGCGGGCGAAAAATGAATCCAGTACGTTGACGCTGGAAATATCCAGAATCAGTCCCGCCGATTCGTATTTTTCCATGGCGCTCAGCACTTTGTTCTGCAACTCGTAAATCATATCGTCGCCGGGATCGTCGGGTACCGTGACTAGCAGGATATTTTTTAGTTTAATGACCGACAGGCTTTCGTTAAACATAGGTCAGCCTTAAATCAATCTGTTGGACGGTGTATTTCCGCCGGACAGCATCTCCAGCGCCATTTTCAAACCGGCCGCCATGGAGGGCTTGGTAAAAATGCCCTGCAAATCGATCCCCAAATGTACTAGCGTCTGGGCAATCGCCGGGCGGATGCCGGTGATAATCACCCGAGAGCCCAGTAGTTTTACTGCGTTGATGGTGTCGATCAGATGTTGTGCGGTGGCGGTATCGATTTGCGGTACGCCGGTAATGTCGATCAAGGCGATCGGCGATTTGGTTTCGACGATTTTCTCCAACAAATGCTCCATGAACTGTTGAGCACGCTGGCTGTCCAGGGTGCCGATAATTGGCGTGGCGACGACGCCCTCCCAAATCTGAATCACCGGCGTCGACATTTCCAGAATTTCTTCGGTTTGTTTGGAAATCACGTCTTCCACGGCGTGGATGTAAGACGACATTGCCAGTTCCTGATCCAGATTGATGATTTTGTACATCGCCGAAAAAGTCGCATTGGCCTTTTCAATGTCGTTGCTCAGATGTTGATAAATTCTGGGTATCAACAATTGCAGATAATAGGAATAGGCTCCCATGTAAAGTCGGGGAGGAATGCCCATTCTCTGGTGGGTTACCCCGACTTTGATTCGGTTGTCGTAATAATCCTTCTCGTAGGAGCCCGAGGTGAGTTCCAAAAAATATCTTCTTTGCGCCATTTTCAAACGCCTTAAGGTTTCCGGGTCGTCCAAAAACATTCGCGCTTCTTCAAAGCTCAGCAGATGATCATATAGTTCATTAACGATGTCATCGACATGCGCTTCGGCAAAAGGGTGAAATTCAGATAAACACCGGGCGTCTTCCGGCGTAAAACAAAAAAACCTTTTTTGGTCATCCCACTTGTCGAATACGGTGATGTAATTGGATACTGCATAGCTCATTTTAAGTAAGGCCTCGTTGTACGTATTTGCGGAAATGAATGTAATCTTAATCCTACATTAAATCTGATGGAATTTACTAAATATAAAAGTGCTTAAAGCTCTGCAAAGGTTTGAGTTAGGCAGCCATCACAGTCGTAGCGCGCATTCCCATAATCATTTTGCCGATGGCTGTCGAAAATAGTTGCGGTTTGGGGCGATCAGGTAATATCGTCTGGGCAATTCGTAAGCCATTTTGCTGCTTAATTCCTTCCTGCCAAGACGAGTTTCATAACGACCATGAAAATCCAGTGAGAATGAAATCATGCTTTCCTCGGTAACTCAGGCTGTCGGTCGGATTGAAGCCGCGCAAGGCCCGGTGGTCGATGTGCGTTGCGATTATCTGCCGCCTATCGGCCAGGCGCTGGATGTGATCAATGGCGAGGGGCGTTATGTGCTGGTGGTTTTCCAACATTTGGAGCCGACTCTGATCAGGGCTATTGCCTTGCATTCCGTGTCGGGGCTGTATCGTGGCATGCCGGTTTACGATCGGGGCGATGCGCTGAATGTGCCGGTCGACCCATCCTGTCTGGGACGGATGCTGAATGTATTTGGCGATCCGCTCGATGGCGGCCAGCCACTGCCGACCGGCAGCTTTCGCAATATTCTCTCCGCGCCGCCATTGCTGTCGGAAACCCTGCCCGCTTCGCAAATTCTGGAAACCGGCATTAAGGTCATCGATCTGCTGTGTCCGTTCGTGCGCGGCGGCAAAACCGGGCTATTCGGCGGTGCCGGCGTCGGCAAGACGGTGTTGATGATGGAGTTCATGCATGCGGTCAGCACCGCCATGAAAGGCGTCTCGGTGTATGCCGGCGTCGGCGAACGGATGCGCGAAGGCCACGAGCTTTGGCATGAGATGGCCGACGCCGGCGTGTTACCAAGAGCGCTGCTGGTGTTCGGGCAAATGGACGAATCGCCCGGCGTACGCTTCCATGTCGGTTACACCGCGCTGGCCTATGCCGAATATCTGCGCGATACGCTGGAAACCGAGGTGCTGTTTCTGATGGACAATATTTTCCGCTTCGTCCAGGCCGGCAGCGAAATTTCCGGCCTGCTGGGCCGGATGCCGGCCACCGTAGGTTATCAGCCGACCTTGTTGACCGAGGTGGCATCGCTGCAAGAGCGCATCGTATCCACCAAATCCGGTTCAATTACTTCGGTTCAGGCGGTATATGTGCCGGCGGATGACATGTCCGATCCGGCGGTAGCGACCATACTCGGCCATCTCGACAGCGTGGTGATACTGTCGCGGCAGCAGGCCGCCAAAGGTATTTATCCGGCCATCGATCCCTTGCGTTCCGGCAGCCGGATCATGGACCATCGCATTCTCGGCGAGCGTCATTATCAGGTGGCGCGGGCGGTGCGCGAACATTTATCCCGTTATCGCGAACTGGAAGACATTATCGCCATGCTCGGTATCGAAGAGCTGTCACAGGAAGATCGCCGCATCGTCGAGCGGGCCCGGCGCTTGCAGCGTTATTTGACCCAGCCGTTTACCACCGTCGCCGATCATACCGGCATGCCGGGTGTGCGGGTGTCGCTGGCGCAGACTATTGCCGACTGCGAGGCATTCATGGACGGTAAATACGACAAGTTCAGCGAAGCCGACTGTTATATGAAAGGTGCAATGCCGGCATGAACCGCTTTGCGCTGATCTTGCAGGATAGCCGCGGTGTCGACCATTTCGAGGACGTGACGCACTTTATCGGCGCCGATGCCGGCGGCAGTTTCGGGGTGATGGCCGGACATGCGCGGAGCGTGGCGCTGCTTCGCTATGGTTTGGCGCGTTTTTGCGACCATGCCGGGGTCTGGCATTATCTGGCCTTGCCGAGCGGCGTGCTGCGCTTTGCCGATAACCGTTTGACTATCAGCACCGTGCGTTATTTTTTAGGCGACGACAGAGATGAAATTTGTCAACGGCTGGCTGAGGAAATGGCGCAGATCGATTCCGAAGTCCATACCGCGCGGGCGACGCTCTCGGAAATCGAGCGATCGCTGGTGCGGCGATTGGCGGAATTAAGTGGCCGTGGCGCAGGAGGAGGGCAAGTATGAGTTTTCGCGATAAACTGATCGAAACTACCCGCCGCGACGTTCGCCGCTTGGACGACAAGGCGCGGCGACCGGCAACCTGGGTCGGCATGCTGTTTTATGGCGGTACGCTGGGTTTGCTGTTTGTGGTGCCCATCGTCGCGGGTGCGTATTTAGGCCGCTGGCTGGATACTTTGGCCGCCGGTTATTCGGTGCGCTGGACCGTGAGTCTGATCGTGTTGGGCATCCTGGTTGGTGGTTATAATGTTTTTCGATTTTTGCAGGAAAAAGTTTGAAGTTTTGCTGATTTATTCTTCACGCAAATTCGAAATGAGCGCTATTATTCCTTGAAAAGATTTGATGATTGTTTTGCCGGTTGCCGGCCAGACTATCCTTGAAGCCGATCAATGTTGAATCAACGAAAAAACACAAAAAATGAATCGATTCTTCTTGCGCTGTTCGCTTTTGCTGGTTGTCCTGATGTTGCTGAATGCCTGCAGTAGCTCGACGGTGAATAATCGGGAGAAGGTTGCCACAGCCAGGCCGTATACGGCTCAGCAACGGCCTGCTCCCGTGTCGCCTAGTTTTAGACCGACGGTTTATTCCGGGGTATTTCCGAAACCGGCGGCGCTTGAGCCGGCCGTCGAGTTTTGGCGTAAAACCTATGGCGTTTGGCAGCGCTCGGAAGTGGCGTTTCACGATGACCGTTATTTGGACGTGATTTACGAAGTGATGGTGTTGCCGGGCTATGTTGGGGAAGGCTTGACGACCGAGCAAAAGGAAATGGTCAATCAACGCCGCGATTATTGGAAAGGCCAGCTGGCGGGATTGGAAAGTAAGCTGCGCTATGGTGCGGCGTTGAATGCCAACGATAAACAATTGATCGCCAAGCTGGAAAATGGCGGAAAATTGACCGGCATTTTAAACGGAGCCAGCGAACGGGTGCGCTCGCAGCGCGGGACCCGAGAACGCTTTAAGCGCGGATTGGAAATCAGCGGCCGCTACGACTTACAGTTTAGAAAAATTTTCCGCGATGCCGGCTTGCCGGAAGAGTTGGCTTTCCTACCGCATGTGGAATCCTCGTTTCAGCCTGCGGCCAAATCTTCGGCTGGCGCCGTTGGCATGTGGCAGTTTACCAAGGCAGCTGCTCAAACCTTTATGCCCGGTAGCGACGATCTCCGCTATGATCCTGTTGCCTCGGCAAATGGTGCGGCCCGCTACCTCAGTTATGCCTACGGTAAGCTAAGAGATTGGCCGGCGGCGGTGACGTCATACAATCACGGTATCGGCGGCATGAAGCGGGCGCAAAACCAGGTCGGCAACGATTTTGTTCGCATCGTCGAGCAATATGACGGACCGGCTTTCGGCTTCGCCTCCCGTAACTATTACGCCCAGTTTCTGGCTGCTCGCGAGATTGCCGCCAATCCCGAGCAATATTTTAGAGAAGGCATACGCTACGAAAGCCCGTTGGGCCCCGGTCAATATCTGGCGGTTGAGTAGCCTGGGAGGCCATTTCCGAGCACTGTTCCAGGCTAGCGGGGTGTTGCGCTTCGCAGATATTCAGCTTGAGGTACGAACATGAGTAATGGAGAATCGGCGGCCAGTATCGTTTTTCAGTTGGGTCCACTGGCGATCAACAATACCGTGGCGACCACTTGGGGGGTGATGCTGGGCTTTACCTTACTGGCCTTGCTGCTGCGGCTGAAGGGGCGCTCGTTGCGATGGCAAAATGCGGTCGAAGCGTTGGTGGTGGCGATTGAAGGCGCGATCGGCGAAGTGTTGCCGGCCGCCGCCGTGCGCAGGGTTCTACCGTTTGTCGCCACGCTGTGGCTGTTTGTACTGGCCGCCAATTTGGTTGGGCTGATTCCCGAGCTACACGCGCCGACCCGAGACCTATCCGCCACCGCCGCATTGGCGGTATTGGTGTTCGGCTCCACCCACTGGTTTGGCATCCGCGACCGCGGCTGGCGCAAGCATTTTCGGCATTACGCCGAGCCCAGCATTATCCTGCTGCCGTTTCATATCATCAGCGAATTTACTCGAACCCTGGCGCTGGCCATTCGGCTGTTCGGCAATATCATGAGCCTGGAAATGGCGGCTTTGTTGGTGCTGCTGATCGCCGGTTTCCTGGTGCCGGTGCCGTTACTGATGCTGCATGTGGTCGAAGCCGTGGTGCAGGCTTATATTTTCGGCATGCTGGCATTGATTTACATAGCCGGTGCGCTGGAACCCAACGAATCCGAATCATCTCCCATTCCAGAGGACAATCCATGAATGATCTGCATTTATTCAGCATGATTTCGACCGGGGTGGCCGGTCTGGTCATCGCCATGGGCACCATGCTGCCAGCCATCGCCATGGGCCGGGCCATTGCCAGCGCGCTGGAAGCCCTGGCTCGCCAGCCGGAAGCCGAAAAAACCATCACCCGCACCCTGTTCATAGGCTTGGCCATGATAGAGTCGCTGGCTATTTACTGTTTGGTAGTGGCACTGATAGTGTTGTTCAGGAATCCGTTGTTGGAATATTTTTTGAAATAAGATTTCTGGATAGAGGGCAGTGGGGCGTGGGAAGTTGAAGGCATGCTCATTTTCCGTTGTCTTTTAGACTGTCAATACAGCCGCTCGATTTAAGCTAACGCTGAGCAAGTTAATTCTGCCCGGCGTCTTTCCATCCGTGACGCCCAAGGTTTCGTCTGAAAACAGCGATCCCATGCCAAAATCTCCCGTACGCCTCCCCCTGAAAATATCATCCATTTTTCGATTGCGTCGTTGAAACCGCTTTTCGGCAGCCTATTTTTAGTTTATGGAACCGGCAAAATTTGAAAACGGGGGGCGGATGCCGAAAATTAAATTTCTCCGATTTGTCTGTAAATTTGCGAATCTTCTTTCTTTGTATGCATAGCCAGGGTCTGCGGATCATTAAAAAAATGAGCTTGCATTGTTTGTGGCGGATGTAACGGAAAAGTAACATTCTGATGTTAAAGTTATTTTTGCTAAGGCTTGTTTGCTAGGAAATATTATTTAATAATTTAAAAAAATTAGTTTGACTTTTTGGTTAAATTAAAAATTATTAATTTATACCATTATATTTTTATGGTTTTGGTGGAATTACCGGGTTTTAGCGATATTTTAAAAATATATGATAGGATGAAAATGCTTTAAGAAAGCGACCGATTAAAAATGCATTTTAAAATTTGGCAATTTTAATGTGGTAATTAAGGGTACTTAAATATTAACCGATAGGATTTGTGATAATGAATTTAATTAAAAAAACTTTAGCTTTTTTGCTGATGATGGCGGCCTTGGTTTCGACATCCGCTTTTGCGAACAGCGATCGCGATGCTAAAGTCCGTGCCGCGGCCGATTTAACGCTGGCCAAGATGGAAGAAGCTGTAAGTTTGCAGAGTAAAGGCGCCGATAAAGCTGAGATTTTGAGTTTGTTGAGCGAAGTTCGCCAATCACAAAAAGAGTTTCGTTACGAACAAACCGAGCGTCTGCGCCAAAAAGCCGGCGACAGACTGAAAACCGCGCGTGAAGAACTGGAAAAAGGCGATGCCAATGCCGGAGCTTCTTTGAAAGCGACATTGGATATTTACAAAGAAATGATGGTTGTCTACAACGCCGCCCACTAAAAGCGTTGTTCGTCCGCTTCCCTGTATTGCCGGGAATGAGGATGTAACTAAAAAGTTGGAAAGGTTCCTGCGCCATGCGTGGGAACCGAACATTCATCGCCAAATTTTTTTTCGAAAACTATTTCCATGTTGCGGCAGCCTTAGCCAGCAACCATTCAGCCCTTCAGTTCTTCGGCTTAGCCCGGTAAACCCCGCTCCCCAACACCATCAGATTCTCAGATTTTCCCTGGATTTCGGCAATCGACTAAGGATGCATAATCCGAGCGATAAAATTTTAATGGTATGGACGGCGCTAAAATTTTAGGATTGCCGAGTAAACTGTAAGGATTCAAATTCCGGTAGCAGGACAAACATCGCCTAACTTTCGCGGGTCCTATTTACCCGGATGTCTTTGAAAAGTGCAGTGCCATACGTGCTTTAACCAAACCACGGTAACCCGACATGATGCAATTCGATTGGACAACCTTTATTCTGGAAATCCTCAACTTCCTGGTGTTGGTGTGGATACTGCAACGCTTGGTTTATCGGCCGGTATTGGCGATATTGGACGCACGTCAGCAACGCATCAAGGATGAAGCCGCACGCGCCGAACAGCTTAGCCGCGAAGCGGAATCGTTGCGCCTGCAATACGAATCGCGGCTGATTGGCTGGCAGCAGGAACAGGAAACCAACCGTCGCCTATTGGAAGAGGAATTGGCGCAACTGCGAGAAACCGCATTGGATAATCTGAAGCAAACGCTGGCCGATGAAGAAGCCAAATGGCGGACCCGCAATCAGGCATTGATTGCCTCGCGGGAATCGGCGTTAGTGCGTGAAGCGGCCGGTGCGGCTTATGGCCAGGCGGCAGCCATGCTGCGGCGTTTGGCTTCACCGCAATTGACGCACAGCATCGTCAGGCTGTTCATGGAGGATTTACTCGACTTGCCCGAGCCGGAGCAAGCGGCCTTGCGCAAGGCGGCGACAATGTTGATCGCCGCTTCGGCTGTTGATGTCCTCAGCGCCCATTCGTTGGACGAAACGGATAGGGCCTCGCTGAGTCAGGCGCTGTCGGCGGCAGCGGGTCAGGCTTTGCAATTTAATTTTAGGGACGATCCCAGTCTGATCGCAGGGTTGCGCGCGGTGGTTGGGGAATGCCAACTGCATGCAAACTTGGCTGACGAGTTGGCCTTTTTCAGACGGCAGGCTAACCATGGCTGAGTCCGGCAAACCCTACCGATTTGGCTTGCGGCTGTCCGAACGCGGCTGCGTGGCCGGTATTGGCGACGGCATCGCCTGGATACGCGGTTTGCCATCGGCGCGGCTCGACGAACTGATCGGTTTCGACGACGGCAGCACCGGGTTGGTGTTTCAGCTCGGCAAGGAGGTATTGGGAGCGATTTTGTTGTCGCAAAGCCAGGGTGTCAACGCAGGGATGGCGGTACAGCATATCGGCCGCAAGCTGGAGGTCGGCGTTGGCGAAGAACTGTTAGGGCGGGTCGTCGATCCATTAGGCAATCCGCTGGATGGTATGCCGCCGCCCGACCTGCGTCAGTTTCACCCGCTGGAAGCCGCCGCTCCACCTATCATCGAGCGCGATTTCGTCAAGGAACCCTTGTACACCGGCTGCAAGATCGTCGATGCATTGATTCCGATAGGCAAAGGCCAGCGCCAGTTGATCATCGGCGATGACGGCATCGGCAAGAGCGCGCTGGCGCTGGACGCCGTGATCAACCAGCGTGGCCGCAACGTGCTGTGCGTGATGGTATTGATCGGTCAGCCACGTTCGTCGGTGGCCGGAACCATAGAAGCCTTGCGTCAGGCCGGTGCGTTGGAATACACCGTGGTGGTGGTGGCCGAAGCCAACGCCTTGCCGGGTTTTCGCTATCTGGCGCCGTTTGCCGGTTGCGCGATGGCCGAACATTGGATGCGGATGGGGCGCGACACGCTGGTGGTCTACGACGATCTGACCCGCCATGCCCAGTCCTACCGCGAGTTGTCGCTGTTGCTGCAACGGCCGCCGGGGCGGGAGGCTTATCCGGGCGATATTTTTTACCTGCATTCGCGGTTGTTGGAACGCTCGACGGTGCTGGCGTTGAAATACGGCGGCGGCAGTATGACGGCGCTGCCGATCATCGAAACCCGGCAGGGTGAGCTGTCGGCCTACATTCCCACCAACCTGATTTCGATTACCGATGGCCAGATCTATTTCGAAAGCAAACTGTTCGCGGCCGGCATGCTGCCGGCGATCGACATCGGTCGCTCGGTGTCGAGGATAGGCGGCAAGGCCCAGCATCCGGCGATCAAGGCCGCGTCGGCGCATATTCGGCTGGATTATTTGCAGTTTCTGGAGCTGGAGTTATTCGCCCGCTTCGGAACCCGGCTGGAGGCCGGCGTCGAGGAAAAGTTGCAACGCGGCCGGCTGCTGAGAGAAATTCTGAAGCAGGACCGCCTGCAACCCTTATCGGAACAGGCGCATTTGGCTTGGTTATTGGCGTATGGCGAAGGCTTGCTGGATCAGGTAAAACCCGAACAGGCCGCCGGGGTGCTGTTAAAAATGTTGGCCGATCTACCAGCCTATAATCTGAAACTGGACGCTTCCAAACAACAATGGTTGACGGCATTGCGGCAAATGCTGGCGAGTCGAGCATGAGTCAGCGCCGAGAAGTCGAAGCCCGCTTGGCATTGTATGACGATCTGTCGGGCATTCTTGGCGCGATGCGCAGTTTTGCCTTGGCCGAGTTGCGAAGGGTTAGCAAGCGCGAGGCCGCTCAGCAACAGGTGGTGCAATCGCTGGCGGCGGCACTGAACGATCTGGCCGATGCGCTGCCGGCGCAGGCCTATGACCATGCCATGACCGAAGCGGAAGGCAGCCAAGACATCTGGTTGTTGTTCGGTTCGGTACGGGGTTTTTGCGGTAGTTTTAACGAAGACGTGATGAGTTTTTGGCGCGCCGAAACCGGCGAACAAGGCCCGCTGATTTTGATCGGCGAACGCCTGCATGAGATGGTTGACGATAGGGAGCGCTTGCAACGGCTTAGCGGTGCCGATGGCGGTTTGGATGCACCGGCGGCGATAGACAGAATTCTGGCGGCAGTCACCGAATTGCGAGCCGCAATCGGCGAACAGTTCGGTCTGCTGGCTTGTATCCGCGACGAACAGGGCGCTCGCAGCCAACGATTGTGGCCGTTGCCGGCCGCGAGCCGAAGCTCCGGCGGCTATCCGCCTTTGACTCTGGAGCCGGCCGCAGAGGTTGCCGCCGGCGTTGCTGAACATTACCTGTTTCATACGTTGCTGGCGCTGCTGCTGCGTTCGATTCGGGTGGAAAACCATATGCGGCTGATGCAGATGGAAACCGCATTACGGCATCTGGAACGTGGCGGCGAGGATCTGCAGCGGCAACGGAATCGGCTTAGACAGGAAGAAATTGTCGAGGAAATTGAGTTGATGGTAGGAAGTAGAAAGTAGGGGGCGAAAACCACTTACTACTTTCTATCATCCACTCCCTAGCTGCCCAAATGAAATTTCCGTTCAGGCGCAGACACACAGGCCCGACAGCGGTAACATAATCGCCACATCTATCATCGCTCCGCTTTCCCATGCTTTCACACATTCTGCCCAAGACCGAAATTTCCATCCGCGAAAACTTGAGATGGCTATACATTCTCAGGAATCTGATGCTGTTCGTCGTGACCTTTACGGTCTTTCTGGCGGTAAACGGCCTGGGTATCAATCTGCCGCAAAATCAGCTTTGGCTGGCGATTTTCGCGATTTCCATTCTCAATCTGTATACCTGGCTGCGGCTGCGGACTGCGGAAGAGGTCACCGAGCACGAGATTTTTTCGCAAATATGCATGGATGTGCTGGCCTTGGCCTATCTTCTGTATCTGACCGGCGGCGCCTCCAACCCCATTATTTGGGTATTCCTGCTGCCGCTGATCGTCACCGCCATTATGTTGCCCCAGGCCTATGCCTGGAACATGGTTATCATCACTTCTTGTGTCTACACGGTGCTGATTGCTTACAACATTCCGTTGCCGGCCATCGAGCCGCATATGATGCATCCGTCCATGTCCGATTTAACCCCGGAAATGATGTTGCAGATGCATTTGATGAACGACCGCCGCTATTTCAACCTACATGTGTTCGGCATGTGGTTCGGCTTTGTGTTCAGTGCCGGATTGGTGGCGTTTTTCGTGGTTGAACTATCGAAAACCCTGAAGGAACGCGAGCGTAATTTGGCCGAGGCCAGGGAAAGCGCTTTGCGCGACGAACGGGTGGTATCGCTGGGCACATTGGCGGCCAGTGCCGCGCACGACATGGGGACGCCGTTAGGCACGATAGCAATTCTTGCCCACGAAATGGTCGAGGAACTGCCGGAACATCGCTTTCCAGAACTGTATCAAAAACTGTTGATCGTGCAGCAGCAAATCGATCGCTGCAAACAGGCTTTGTCGGTGATGTCGGCGTCGGCCGGGGAAATGCGCGCCGAATCCGGTAAAGTCATGATGGTCAGCGAATATATCGATGAGGTGCTGAATCAGTGGCGAGCGCACAAGGCGGCGACGAAGTTGAAGCTGTTCATCTCCGCCGAGGTCGACATGAGCGCGCAGATCATCGCCGAGCGTACCGTTACGCATTCCATTATCAATATTTTGAATAATGCCGCCGAAGCATCGCCCGCCGATGCCGGCATTGAATTTCATGTCGAGTGGGATGCATGGACGCTGAATCTCAAAATCAGGGATTTTGGGCCGGGTTTGCCGGCCGAGTTTATCGACTTTGCCGGACATCAGCCGGTCAAAAGCAACAAGCAGGGAATGGGGGTTGGATTATTTTTAACCTATACCACCATCAAACGCTTAGGCGGTAAAATACAGTTTAGCAATCTTGAATCGGGCGGCGCCTGCGTTGAAATCAGTCTGCCGCTATTAACTACGGAGAGTATGGATGACGGCTTTACCTACGGATAAACCCCATTTATTGCTGGTCGACGACGATGTGACCTTTTGCTCGGTACTGAAGCCGGCATTGGAAAAACGCAATTTTCAGGTGACTGTCGCCAACGATGTTACCACGGCGATGCAGTTGGCCGAGCAGACCGAACCCGAGTATGCGGTGATCGACTTGCGTATCGGATTTGAATCCGGCCTGGAAATGGTCAAGAAGCTGATTTCGTTGGATTCCAACACCCAGATCGTCATGCTCACCGGCTTTGCCAGTATCGCCACCGCCGTGGAAGCCATCAAGCTCGGTGCCATTCATTATCTGACCAAACCCGCCAACGCCGACGAAATCGTCAACGCCCTGCACAAGAACGAAGGCGATGCCTCGGTCGCGATCAGCGACAACCCGCTATCGGTCAAACGTCTGGAATGGGAGCACTTGCAGAAAGTGCTGATGCAGCACGACGGCAATATCTCCGCCGCCGCCAGAGCCCTGAACATGCACAGGCGCACCTTGCAGCGGAAACTGGAAAAGCGGCCAGTTAAGGAATAGTTTGGAAAGTGGTGAGTAGTAAGAAGTAAGTGGGGGGCCGTTAGTTGAATTCGGCTCTACTTTCTTGCCACTATCTATTTACCGCTTACTGCCTAATCGCTTCCCACCTGACTGCTCAAGGCTTGCTGTAATTCGGCGACCGATTGCGGACGGTTTTCGGGAAGAGGTGCCATTGCCCAGTCGATGGCTTTCAGCAAATAGTCGGGAAATTTCTTTCTATAGAGTTTCAAGGCCAGAGGCATGTCGTCCTGTTTGATCCGATCGGTAGATGCGGGCGGAATTTTGCAATCCAGGCAGGCGCGCATGCTGGCGCCTACCGCATAAATATCCGTCCAGGGGCCGAGATTGCCGCGTGGGTCGTACTGTTCGATAGGCGAGAAACCGTTAGTCAGTACCTTGGCGCGGTGGTTCTGATGGTTGCGGGGGAAGTGGCGTATCGCTCCGAAATCCAGTAATAAGGGATCGTTGTCGCTACGAATCAGGATGTTGGCCGGTTTGATGTCCAAATGAATCAGACCGTTACCGTGAATCACCTCAAGGCCTGTCAGCAGATGGGTAAAAACGGTTAGCAAAAAATCCTCGGTGATCGGCAGGCTTTTCTTGTGCAGGATTTTGTCCAGCGTGACGCCGTAGTCGTAAGTCATCACCAGATAGACGGTATCGTTAGCTTGAAAGAAATTAATGACTTCGACGATATTGCGATGCTTTAGCCTAGCCAACACCTTGGCTTCTTCAAAAAACAGCGCGCGACCGCGCATGAACATCGCCCGGCTTTCCTCGTCGTTAGGTACCACCACATTATTCCAGGTACGATGCGCGAGTCGGCGCGGCAAATACTCTTTAATCGCCACCTGTATCTGATCGGCCAATTGCCGGGCTAGATACACCGAACTGAAACCGCCGTGTGCAAGTTCCCGCTCGATCATGTACTGATCTATAATGGTTCCCGATTGCAGATAATTCCACTGTTTGGGATAGGTGTCGGGATCGTAGTATTCGGCCATTATTAAGATGCGATTCGCGCTAAGCGTAACAATTATAGGTGAAAAATGATTAGAAGCATGACCGCTTTCGCGGACGGCGAAATTGCAGCAGATAATCTGGTTATTCTCTGCGAACTGCGTTCCGTTAATCATCGCTACAGCGATGTCAGCGTTAAATTGCCGGAGCGTTTGCGGTTTGCGGAAATCGACGTGCGCCGCTTGGTAGGCGAAAAGCTCAAGCGTGGCAAAATAGAATGCGCTTTAAACTATAAAAAGCAGCTTAGTACGCAATCTTTTGCAGTCAATACCGAAATGGTGGAGAAATTACTGGCGGCCACTGCTAGCATCGAAGCCTGCATGACCAATCCGCAAGCTTTTTCGGCACTGGAAGTGCTGGCGTTTCCCGGTGTTCAGCAGGAAACCGAAACCGATAAGGAAGCATTACGGGAAAAAATCATTAGTCTGGTGAACGATACGCTGGACAAAATGCTGGAAACCCGCGCCCGGGAAGGCGCGCAGTTGGCAGTACTATTAACGGAGCGTTGCCAGAAAATAGGTCAGTTGGTCGAAGCCGCACATCGCCGGATGCCGGATGTGCTTAATAACCTGCGCAGCAAGCTGACCGCTCGGGTCGTGGAGTTGGTAGCCGAACCCAATTTCGACCGTCTGGAACAGGAACTGGTGTTGCTGGCGCAAAAGCTGGATGTTGCCGAAGAACTGGATAGGCTGGAAACACACGCCACCGAAGTGTTACGCGCACTTAAGCAGCCGGAACCGACCGGTCGCCGACTGGATTTCCTGATGCAGGAAATGAACCGCGAAGCCAATACTTTGGGTTCCAAATCCGCCGATCGGGAAATGACGCAGATTTCGATTGACCTCAAGGTGTTGATCGAGCAGATGCGGGAGCAAATTCAGAACATTGAATGATGTTTCAGGGCTGTCCCGGACAGCCCTGAAAGAGACTGCACGGCTTTCCACAAATCAATGGAGTTTGATCGCGCCTCATAGCTTAAATTTCTTGTCAAAAATGTAGTGGGCTATGGCTCTCCCCGCATTTGTTTGAACCAGTGTTCCATTTGCTTGCCTGCGGCTTCTCTACCGCCCAACCCGAATGAAAGCGCCACTGCGACGGCGACGGCGCCCAATATCGAGCCAAAAGCCATATTAACGATGTCATCAGCTAAGCCCATGGCGTGCAATCCCATTGCCGTGACAAGACCTAAAATTGCAAATTTTGCGATACCGGCCACTAATTTGCTTTGACCGTTGCCGCTGATAATGACTTTGTAAACGATATTGGCCAGCCAAAAACCCACGGCTAAAATCACCGAGCCCAGCAAAATTTTGCCGCCAAACTCCACGAAAATTGTGATCAATCCGCTGATTTGATCTAACCCCAGTTGATTTGACGCCTCGATTGCAGCAAACAACATGGTAAAGAAAATCAGCAATTTACCGACCAGGGCAGAAGGTGATACGCCCTCGGCAAACACTTCTTCCAATCCCAGCGCCGAAGGGATCTTATCGAAATTCATTCCATTCAATAGCGTAGTCACCAGGTTTGCGACAAATCGCGCAACGAAGAACGCAATGACCAAAATAACCACTGCTGCGAAAATGTCCGGTATCGTCTGCAATATGATGTTGAGCATATTCGTGGCCGGTGCGGATATCGCCGCCATATGCAGCGCATCCAGCGCAGCGACCAGGGCGGGAACGAACACGAAGAAAAACACTATCGTTCCAAGAAGCTGGGATAACCCCAGCCCTCCTTCCAGGCCCACGCGTGTCCCAATCCGGTCAACCCCGGCAGCGGCGAGCAGATTCGAAACGATATCGCGAAGTATCTTAGCGACAAACCAGCCGATTAAGCCTATGACACCTGCGGCAATAACATTCGGCAATGCGGCTAAAATTGAATTGACCATGTTTTCCACGGGGACCAACAATCCCTCGAGTTGAAAAGCGCCTAAAATCGCTGGCAGAAACAGTAAAAAAATGAACCAGTAAACGACGTTGCCGATATTTTTGCTGGCCGAAACGCCACCTTCGGCGACACTCAGTTTCTCATCCAGGTCAGTGGCGTCCAGGGCCTTGACTACTAACATTCGAACAATCGTTGCCAATAGCCAAGCGGCAAACAGCAAAACGCCGCCCGCCACAAGCCTTGGAACGTATTGGAATACCTGAGTAACCAAGGCATCCAAAGGTTTCGAGACCAGTTCAAGGTCAAGAACATTAAACACAGCAATCAACACTATCAATAGGATGGTCCAGTAGGCCGCCTTGGCGATGCCTGACTCGAGATTTATCGAAATCTCGCCGCACTCGGTCATCCTTTGATTCAACTTGCACATGGAAAGCGCTTTGCGAACCCCGGATCTGAACAAAACAGCCACAATCCAACCGATAATGAGAATAGCAAGCGCACCGGCGATCTTGGGAAGGTGCTGGCCCAGAGTAGCTTGAAAAGAATTCATAAAATTTGTTAATTCCATTATTATTCCCCTTTCGTGTATTTCATAAAATATAGGGTGTTTTGGAAAAATAAACGCCTATTACTCATTGTCTATTATTTGTAGCGGTCTAATAAATTGTATGGCCTTGTAAAATATCAAATTATTGATTAACAATATTAAAAATAGTTTAATAGGGCGTGATTTCAAAATAAGAGAAGAGCAAGCTATCATGAATAAAAATAACTTGCTATACGTGCGAATACCTATATGAGAAACGGTGTCAGATTTTTGCCAATTTTTTGCTAATAAAAAGAGTGCTGCTACTTACCAGAAAGAATTTATACCCAACTGATAAAATAGCATTCATATTTTTGTTTGATATTAAAATCGCGTTCATTTGGTGGGAAAAATTAGAAGCCGATTGCCAGTCAATATAGATTCAAACTCAGTTCAGGACAGCCTCGAAATCCACAACAAGCCGCGTAAATCGCGGCTTGTTGTGTCTATAGTAAATTCCGCCAGTTGTCTTGTCCCAAGAGATGCTGGCATTAGTCCGGCAGCAAGGGTTTTCAGCTAGAGCGTGTAAGCGGCTATGCCGGATTTAAGCCGCTCTCATTGAAATGCGACTAACTTCTCGATTTTAAATCGCGAATATGATGGTTTTAACGTTTTCATTGATGCCTTATCGGTATAAATCTGCCGTTACAGTCCTCAGGTTCGAGGAGTGTCAAGATTGCGGAGTTTTCAATATGACTAAAAAACCAGACTGGTTCAAAGGCGTGGTTGTTGGTGGATTGGTTGATAAACCAAAATGTCAAAAAATATCGTTTCAGATGATACGCAACAATCCTGAATTGCTTGACTGGCATTTCGAGAGTGACGGTATGTGGGTAGAAAAAATCCCGTTAGAAAATGTTCAAGCGGGGCAACAGCCATTGGTTAGTGTGTCTATCCGCCCAGACTTCAATATTGACGATGTGGTCGTGGCATTGACTCAAGTCATTTATGACCTTAACGAAATTCAGCTTTAGTTTGTCGAATTGTGAAATTCACGGATTATGCCGGTTAATATTAGCATGTTTGTCGGTGCTTTTGAGTCAAACGGCAACTGCAGATAAGGCCATGAAAATTCCGACAGAAAAATACGCTGATAAGTCGGCGTTTATTTCAGGTGTTGCCACCCGGTAATTCATCGATACTCCCTACCGGCGTAATCGCAATACGACTAACGCCTGTTTAAACCTATCATTCAGAGCCGAAACCACTGGCTTTTTATCGAGCTAAAATTTATTAACGAACCAACTTTAACAATGATTGGCAACCAATTGTTTTCAATTGCGTCATGAGAATTATTGAAATGATGGCCGGCAAAAAGGCTTAAAAACACTATTGAGTTTTATTGAAAAAGTGGCAAACTCATCACTGATCTCGCCGGATTATGGGGTAACAAAACAACGTCGGCTGGGATATAGAGGGGGCTACATGAAGATACCAACCGCAGTGATATTGATCGGATTTGGCTATGGCTTTATGCGATTTTTGCTTGGGCTTATCAAAGAGTTGGTGCTATTTGCCGTCGAGGCTTGGCGTGATGTCGAGACTGGGCAATAATCCAAGCGAGTTCAAACAAATTCAGAATTTCTCAAGGCGATAACGCCTGATATTGCCAATAAACATTAGCCGGATAACCACCGGTTGTTGGCGGATGGATTCAGCCTATACAGAGGCCGGGAGTAGCCCACACTATTACCATCACTTGCTGGCAAACAACTATGAAAAAATTAGTGCTTTTTTTGCTTTTAGCTATGTCGGCTTTCCCTTGTTACATTTCAGCGAGCGATAAGCCTTATTCGATGTGCGGCGTCGCCGGATACAATGAAGGCAGCGATAACCGCTTCATGCGTGACATAGCGATGCGCGTTGTCGAAAAAAATCGGCTCACCGAGGATCCGGAATGTACTTCTGCTTTTAGGGCGGGGAAAGAGGTTGCGATTAAGTTCTCTAAGCCCGGCAGGGTGAAAAGCGAAGAAGATATTGCAGTGATTAATCATGCCGAGCATTTTAGCAACCTTATTTATGACGCCCTCTTGTCCAGAGTTAAAGTCGATTAAATGGCAAATGTTCCCATGGGGGCCGCTGCGGAAAGCTTAAAAATAAATAAAAGCAGCAAACCCGCAATATACAAATAAAGCGAATGACAGGTCTAAAGCTTTGATGCTTCAAGCCGTTAATCAGTTGTCCGCCGAAACATGGCGGACAACATCAAGCAAAAGGAGATAAATCATGTCGTCCATATCGGGAGTTGGTTCAACGCCCTATGTACCCATCACTAACCAAGTGAAAAAGCCGGTAGAAAATCAGCAACCGGTTACGCCACCAGTGCAGCCAGTTGCAAAAGATGCCGATGGTGATAATGATGGTAGCAAAGGTAACAATATAGATGTTCGAGTCTAGTAAGGTTCAAACGCCTTTCCATTAAAGCCGGGTAACACCGGCTTTTTTGTATGATTTTCTCTAAAAATAATAAATACACCCGTAAAAAATCGGCGACACCGGCCAAGCTCATTGAGCTGACGCTTTTAAAATCATAAAGTTATGGATGCAGATGCATTTTGACTATTTGAATCGGCTTAACTCGCGAAGCCTTTTGATAGAAGAGTGACTATGTCATTGTGTTTCCCTTGCATTTTTGCTGCGCTGATATTGCTTGTTTCGGCCAATGGCGCGCCGGTATTGACCCGCAGAATACTGGACAGTCGTTATGCATGGCCGGTGGATGGCGGTGTCAAACTCAATGACAGTAGGCCATTGTTTGGAAATGCAAAGACCTGGCGAGGCTTGCTTGCCTCGGTTGCTATTTCCGCCGGAATTGGATTGGTGCTGGGTGTTGGACCGTTGCTCGGAAGTTTGTTTGCCGCGCTGGCTATGATGGGGGATTTATTGGCCAGTTTCTGCAAACGCCGCTTGGATAAAGCTGAAAGTAGCAGGGCCAGGGGATTCGATACAGTGCCTGAATCGTTATTGCCGGTATGGGTACTGAAAGACCAACTGGAATTGAGCGGCATGGACATTGTTTTGACAGTTGGACTGTTTTTTTTAATGGAAGAAGTTATGTCGCCGCTGCTGTATAAATGGCATATTCGGCAGCGGCCTTACTGAAGGTAAGGGCTCTCTATCACTGACAAGCAATTTTTACATGACTGATAAAGCGCTACGGGTATTAACCTACAATATTCACAAGGGTTTTAATACGACCAATCGACGTTTCGTTCTGCATCAGATTCGGGAAGCTCTGGTTGCCGCCGATGCGGATTTGTTATTTCTGCAGGAGATGCAGGGCGAACATAGCCATAAGAAGCAAAACGTGGCGGGCTGGCCCGAGCTTTCCCAATCCGAATTTATCGCCGAAGGCGTATGGCCTTATTACGCCTATGGCAAAAATGCCATTTACGATGCCGGTCACCATGGCAATGCCATTCTCAGCAAATACCCTTTCGAAAGTTGGGAAAACATCAACGTATCGCCATTTACCTGGGCCAGCCGCAGTTTGCTGCACGGCGTGATCCGGCTGCCGCACAACGATCAGGACCTGCATATACTCTGCGTTCACCTTGGCTTGATCGGCATGGAGCGTCGACAGCAGTTGGCGAGTCTATGTGAGCGTATCGACAGTCATGTGCCGCGCGATGCGCCTTTGATCGTTGCCGGCGATTTTAACGACTGGCTGGGGCGGGCCGAACGCCAGTTTTACGACCATCTGGATTTGAAAGAGGTGTTTCGGGCGACACATGGGGCGCACGCGCGGACGTTTCCGGCCTGGATGCCGTTTTTGCCGATGGACCGCATTTATTATCGCGGTTTTACGGCATTATCGTGCGAACGTTTGTCTCATAATCCGTGGCGGATGTTGTCCGATCATGCACCCTTGGCGGCCTCCTTTTCGTTATGAATCCTATACAGCCTCGACAATCCAGATTGACCTTGCCCAACATGCTGACGGGATTCCGCTTTGTGGCGGCTCCGGGCTTGTTATGGCTGGCATGGAACGGCTATGGCATGGCCTTTATGGGCTTGCTGGCCGTTACGTTTTTAACGGATTTATTAGACGGTATGGCGGCCCGGATGACCGGGCAGGTTACCCAGTTTGGCGCAACCCTGGACAGTTGGGCGGATGTCATTATTTATCTGACCATTGCGGTTTGTTGCTGGTGGTTATGGCCGGATGTTGTTCAACGGGAATTGCTGTATGTGGGTATGATCGTTGCCAGTTGTTTACTGCCGGCTATTGTCGGATTCGGCAAATTCGGCTGTTTTACCAGTTACCATACCTGGGCGGTAAAATTGGCGGCAGCCTCAATGGGGTTGACCTTGTATATTTTGTTTTTTGGGGGGCCGGCCTGGCCGTTTCGGATAGCCGCCGTATTGTGCCTGCTCGCGGCCTTTGAAGAAATCGTCATCACTTTTGTTTTGCCAAAACCCGAATCCGATGTGCGCTCGATTTGGGATTTAATCAAACGCGCTAAGCATAAAAACACTTAAATACCGGCTTCGATGCGTTTTCCATTCGGATTATGAATAACAATCTTGCTCTTGTTCAAAGTTTATTCCCGGGTTTTTCCACGGAAGATACCCAGCAAATCTTAAAGGCCCTGGCCATCGCCGATCAATCGACTGGCGAGGCTGAGCAGCAACAGATCAATTTTCGGCCAAAAGGCATCGATGTGGCGACGATTTTGATGGCCGTACATATCGATCTGGAATCCATCCTTGCGGCCTTGCTCAGCGATTCCCGAGTGGTCGGAAGGCTGACCGATGCCGCCATCGCCGAACAATTCGGAGCTACCGTGGCGTCGCTGGTCAAGGATGTGCTGTGGCTGAACAAGGTCAGCATTTACAGCCCGGAGATGGCCAATCAGCCCAATCAATCGGAAATCCTGCGCCGCATGCTGCTGGCGATGACCCATGATGTGCGCGCGGTGTTGATCAAGCTGGCTTACCGGATTCAGCGGCTACGCAATCTGGGCAGCGAAGACGAAGCGATTCGCCGCTTTATCGCCCGCGAAAGTCTGGATATATACGCGCCGTTGGCCAATCGCCTGGGTATCAGCCAGTTCAAATGGGAGTTGGAGGACCTTGCCTTCCGTTATCTGGATTCCGAACATTATTTCGCCATTGTCCAGGCGCTGGCCGAAAAGCGGGTGCAACGCGAAGCCTGTATTCAGAGTTTTCTGGATACGCTGCGGCAGGCGCTGGCGGAAGAGGGTATAGCCGCCAAAGTCTACGGCCGGCCCAAGCATATCTACAGCATCTGGAACAAAATGCGCCGCAAGCAGTTGGCGATAGACGAACTTTACGATTTGCTGGCGGTGCGGGTGATCGTCGATAGTTTGTCGGCCTGTTATACCGTGCTGGGCTTGGCGCACAGCCAATGGCAGTATATCCCCAAGGAGTTCGACGACTATATCGCCAACCCCAAGGAAAACGGCTATCAGTCGCTACATACCGTAGTGCTGGACGGGGAAGGCAATCGCATCGAAATCCAGATTCGTACCAAGGCCATGCACGAGTTTGCCGAACTGGGTGTGGCCGCGCACTGGCGTTACAAGGAAGGCAGCAAATACAACGCCGCCACCGAAAAAAACATCGCCTCGTTGCGGCAACTGCTGGAAGACAGGGAGAGCAGCGACAATCTGATCGAGAATTTTCATACCGAGTTGTTTTCGGATCGGGTGTTCGTGCTGACGCCGGCCGGCAATCTAATCGACCTGATCAAAGGTGCCACACCATTGGATTTCGCCTACGCGATTCATACCCAGATAGGCCACGGCTGCCGGGGCGCCAAGGTCAACGGCCAGATCAAGCCTTTAACCTACAAATTGCGTTCCGGCGAACAGGTCGAGATTCTCACGGTTAAAAACGGCCAGCCCAATCACAACTGGCTGGACCCTAACCTCGGTTATCTAAAAACCCCAAGAGCGATCGGTAAAGTCAAAAGCTGGTTCAAACAGCAACAGCAGGCGGAAAATATCGCATCGGGCAAACAGCTGCTGGATAAGGAAAGCAAGCGGCTGGGCTTGAAAACGGTCGATCTGCCGGATTTGCTGAAACATTTCAAGATGGCCGATGCCGAACATTTGTACGAAGCGCTGGGACGCGGCGACATCAATAACCGGCAGCTGGTGGCGGCACTGAAGATACCGGAACTGGAACCGGCGCCTATCAAGTTGGTAACCCCCAAGGCCAGTACCAAATCAGCCGTAACGGTGGCGGGTATCGATAATGTGGTTACCACCCTGGCGCACTGCTGCACGCCGGTCAACGGCGACCAGATTATCGGATTTATTTCGCATAAACGCGGCATCACCATTCATAGACGCGATTGCGAAAACATTCAACACTTGCCGGCGGATCAGCAGGCGCAGTTGGTCGAAGCCGAATGGAGCGGCAGCCAAACGCTTCGCCACACCGTGCCTATCGTCATTCACGCCTTTAACGCCCAAAATCTGCTCAGCGATGTTTCGCAGTTGCTGGCCGCCGCTAAAGTGCATATCAGCGACGCTTCTTTAAAAACCCACGACGATCTATCGGCGATACTCAACCTGGCTGTTCAAATCGAAAACACCGCGCAACTGAGTCTGGTATTGGCTAGAATCAGTCAACTACCCAATATTCTGGAAGTTAAACGCAAGGTATGAGTTTGCCGATTGCCGGCAGCAAGGATAAAAAATGAATCCCATTTCGACGGAAACGCTGTTTTCTTATTGGTCGACGCCACAGGTCGAAGCCAGCATCATGATTCTGATGAATATCGTCGGCGCCTTGCTGCTGGGCATGATAGTCGGCTACGAACGCTCGTTTCACGGCCGCGCGGCCGGCATGCGCACATACGGGCTGGTGTGTATGGCTTCGGCGGCTGTGACGGTGATTGTCGGTTATCCACACTATTGGTTTGGCGGCATGTTAGCGCTGACTTCTACCGCCGATCCCACCAGGGTCATCCAGGGTATCGTCACCGGCATCGGTTTTTTGGGAGCCGGTGTGATCATGAAGGAAGGGCAAAACATCAGTGGCCTGACCACGGCGGCATCGATCTGGGCATCCTCGGCCATCGGCATTTTATGCGGCGCCGGTTTTTATTTCGCCGCGATCATGCTGACCTTGGTTTCCTCGGCAACCATGATCTGGGGCGGCTATGTGGAATCCGCATTGCCGTCGCGGCATGCCGCTGCGCTGATTCTTCACTTCAAACCGGACCATCGGCCCTGTCTCGATGAAATCAAGTCATTGGCCGACGGTTTGGGTTTTCGTCTGGCCGAAGGTTCCACCAGCATCATCCGTCATGAAAGCCACCAAGAATGGCATCTGGTGCTGCTGTCGAAAGGCAAACAAAAGGTTTCGATACCGGCAATTGCGGCGGGTTTGCAGGACTGTGTTTTTTTAAGCGGTTATCAGGTGGCATTTGCGCGTAACTAGTCGATTTCGCTGGCTTTATTCAATATACGAGGTGCCGAAATGAATCGAAATAGCGTATGGGAACGGATCGAATCTTTTAACCGCGGACGCGACCCGGAACGCTTGTATCTGAAGTACCGGGCCATGCAGGGCGATAGTTTTGCATTTCTGCGTGGAACCGCCCATCTGTTCTATCAGGACTGGCCTTCGGATTCAGCTCTCAACGACGCGCCGCCGGCCTGGCTGTGCGGAGATCTGCATCTGGAAAATTTTGGCAGTTATAAAGGCGACAACCGGCTGAGCTATTTCGATATCAACGACTTCGACGAAGCGGTGTTGGCGCCCTGTAGCTGGGATTTGGCGCGCTTTCTGTGCAGTCTTTTGATCGCCGGCCAAAATCTGGGGGTAGAGCCGGCGCAAGCCTTACGCCTGTGTAATGACTTTCTCGACAGCTATTGCCGAGAACTTAGCGAGGGCAAGGCCCGCTGGATAGAACGCGCCACCGCCACTGGCATGATTCGGGATTTGTTGAAGAATCTTAAGCAACGCTCGCGTGCCGATTTGCTGGAGGAAAGGACTTGTAAGTCGCATGGTGAACGCATATTGAAAACAGACGGCGATAAGGCGCTGGCGGCGAATGCCGAAGAAAAACAGTATGTCACGGCACTGATCGACGAATTTGCCGCCGGGCAAGCCGATCCGGAGTTTTTCCGGGTGCTGGACGTGGCGCGCCGGGTTGCCGGGGCCGCCAGCCTGGGGCTGGAGCGTTATGTCATTCTCATTCGCGGCAATGGGCCTAAGCATCATTATTTACTGGACCTGAAATATCAGCCGGGTTCGTCTTTGAACCCCTATCTGACCATTCCTCAACCGGCCTGGGGTAGCGAAGCGGAACGCGTGGCAACCTTGCAGCGCAGAGGCCAAGCGATTGCGCCGGCGTTTCTATCCGCCATCGCCGACGGCAAACGTTCCTATCTGCTCAAGGAGCTGATGCCTCAACAAGACCGGCTGAAACTGGAACATTGGCATGGCAAGATGCCGCGTCTGGAAAAAGTGGTACACGCCATGGCCGAGTTGGTCGCCTGGCAACATATCCGTACCGGCGGCTGGCAAGGTTCGGCTTGCGCCGATCAATGGCAAGCCTTCGGCAGGCAAACGGCTTGGAGACAGCCACTGCTGGAATACGCGCAGGCCTATAGCCGACAGGTTGCGGACGATTGGTTGAGTTTCAAAGCCGATATTGCCGAGAGTCTTTAAGAAAAACTCGGCAAGCAGGTTACAAGATAGGTGAAAACGGCGGAGATTGGTTGAGAGGGGACGAAATTGGCTTTAACAGCAAACAGCCCCCTCTGTTTTCGGGGCTAAAAAATCTCATAGCCCGGCAGTTTAAAAATCTCAATCTTACTCGCGCACACGAATCAAATCGTGGCAGCTTTTGCAGGTTGCGCCGACTTTGCCGAACTGGGTTTTAATCGCGGCGACATCGCCGGTCGCAGCCACTTTTTGCAACTCGTTGGCTTCCTTGATAAAGGTAGCGTCGATTTCCTTGACTTCATCCTGTTTCTCGAAAAATTCCGATTTCAGACGGGTCGGTTTCCAGCCTGTGCCCTGATCGGTGCCTGGGCCGTACAGTTCGTTCAGGCCGGAATTGGCGACCCCAGCAATGGCATTGGCCGCGGCGATCACTTGGTCTTTGTTATAGGTTTCGGGATGATCGGCGGCTTGGGCCTTGATTTTCGCGGTGTTCCAGCTCAAGAAAGAGTAGGCGGATTGGCGAAAGCGGATCTGTTCCTCAACCGGTCCCGCCAGCGCCGCAGTGGTTGCGGCGCCAAGAACCAGACCGAGTGCAAGTTTCATTCTCATGGGTTTAACTCCTTATAGGGTGTAAAAAATTGGCAATTCAGGTTTTAGGGATGGGCCGAGGCGGTTTGGATGCCGGCCAAAGGCGCCAAGTAATCGACGAAGCCGCCGCCCCAAACGCCCCAGACTACCGAGACGGAAATCAGCAAGGTGATAATGACGCGCAACGGCCCAACCGGACGGATGGAGGAGGGCGCCAGGGTTTTTGGCAGCTGTTTTTTGCCGGTCAGCATCGGCAGCACCAAATTGGTTTTTTTCACCCGTTGGTAAAAAACGATGGCGGTGACGTGCAAACCGACCAGTCCAAGCAACAGATTGAACGCCAAACTGTGCCAGCCGCTTAATTTATCGCTCAGGTCTTTATCGATCAGATTGAACAGCGGCCCTTCGAAAGCGATGTCGTCGTTGGCGAACAAGCCGGTGGCGACCAGAAAAATCAATGTTCCCAGCAGGGCGATCACCGCCAGTGCGCCAACCGGATTATGGCCAACGCCTTGCCACTCGCCTTTAATGTAAGCGGCCAGCCGCGAAAAGGTGGGAAAGAAACTGGCGAAACGGGCGTGGGTGGAGCCGATAAAGCCCCAGATCAGCCTGAATACCAGCAAACCCAGAATCAGGCTGCCGAAGCGGGCGTGCCAGTCGGTAAGATTGCCGCCCAGTTTGCCGGTGGTATAGGCGCCGATCACGGCCAGCACCAACAGCCAGTGAAACAGCCGCAGCGGCCAATCCCAGATATGCACATTGACTTTCATGGTTGTCCTCCCGGTCTTAGCCGTCGCGCAAATAAACGTTGAAGAAACTGATGGTTCTATCCCAGGCCAGTTTTGCGGTGCCGGCGTCGTAACGCGGCGTGGTGTCGTTGTTGAAACCATGTTGCACGCCGGGATAGATATGGGCTTCGTAATTGACGCCGGCGGCTTTCAGCGCTGTTTCGTAAGCCGGCCAACCGGCATTGATGCGTTCGTCGACGCCGGCATAATGGATCAGCAGCGGCGCCTTGATTTTCGCGGTATCTTCCGCCGACGGCTGCGCGCCGTAGAAAGGCACGCCTGCGGCCAGATCGGGGATTTTGGTCGCCAGATAATTGACGATGCCGCCGCCGTAGCAGAAGCCCACCGCGCCGACCTTGCCATTGCCCTTCGGCAGTTTCTTCAGGGCATGGGCTGCGGCCAGGAAGTCGGCCTGGGTCTTGGTTTTATCCAGTTTCTGGAACAGTTCGCGGGCCTTGTCTTCGTCGCCGGGATAACCGCCCAGGGTAAACAGCGCATCCGGCGCGAAGGCGATGAAATTGTCCAGCGCCAGACGGCGGGTAATGTCTTCGATGTGAGGGTTCAGGCCGCGGTTCTCGTGAATCACCAGCACTGTCGGCAGTTTGCCGGTGAAGTGGGCGGGTTGCACCAGATAGCCGCGGATTTTGCCGTTGCCGTGCGGCGACGGATATTCCACATAACTCGCCTTGATGCGCGGGTCGTTGCCGGCGATTTGCTGGGCTTCGGCGAAACGCGGGTTCAGGGCTTCCAGCAAAGCTTCGGCCGTCAGGCCCAGCAAGGCGTATTTGGGAACCGACGACAGAAAATCGCGGCGGGAAATATCGCCGTGGACGTATTGATCGAAAACTTGCAGGGCTTCCGGATGGAAGTCTTGTGCGGTTTTACGGGCCATCTAAAAATCTCCTTGAATAGTTTTCAGCCTTAATTAGGCACGGTCAAAACCGACAGCTTGGTGACCCCGGCCCGTTCGATGGATGACATCACCTTGGCGACGATGCCGTATTGCACCGCGTCGTCGGCATTCAGATTCAATGCAAACTCCGGGTTGGCGGCCAGGCGGTTTTTCAACTCGCCTTCGATGATTTCCAGCGCATATTCCTGCTTGTCGATGTAGATTTTGCCTTGGGCATCGACGCTCAAATAAGACGCGGCTTTGTCATCGGGCGGCGCGGTTTCGGCGGTTTTCGGCAAGTTGACATGCACGGCCTGGGTCAACAACGGTGCGGTGACGATGAACACCACCAGCAGCACCAGCATCACGTCGACCAGCGGCGTGACGTTGATCTCGCCCATTACGTCGTCGCCACCGTCGTCTTTAGTATTGAATGCCATTATGCGTGCGCCTCTTTCGCCAGTAATTCTTCATGGTTTTCTTTCACGGATTGTTTTTTGCCGCCGCTGATGTCGGCCAAACGGGTTGCCGTTGCCGGCTTGGCGTTTGCGCGTTCGATGAGGAAGGAGCTTTTCAAAGCCAGATGCACGAAGTCGATGGCGAAATCGTCAAGGAATGCCCAAACCACCTTGTTGCGGCGGATGAAAAAGTTATAGCCAACCACCGCCGGCACCGCCACCGCGATACCCACTGCTGTGGCGATCAAAGCCTCGCCGATGGGGCCGGCTACCACTTCCAGGCTGGCCGAGCCGGTTTTGCTGATATTGGTCAAGGCGCCCATGATGCCCCACACCGTGCCGAACAAGCCGACGAACGGCGAGATGCTGCCGATGGTCGCCAAAACAGCCAGGCCGCTTTCCAGCGAGCCGCGTTCTTTTTGCATTTGCTGGCGCAAGCGTCTATCCAGCAGTTCCTGTCTGTCCCAGGTATGTTCCAGGTCGTGGGTGGAAGCGCCGCCGTCGGTTTCGACCAAGGTCGAAAAGCCGATGCCGGCGACTCTGGCGGCAGGGCCGTGCTGGTTCTCCAGATGGGCGGCAGCCTGGATATTGGGAGCGCTCCAGAACTGTTTGTTATATTGGCGATTATGGTGGGAAATCCGCAGATGCTGGATGCCCTTGATCAGGATCAGGGCCCAGGTAACTACGGAGGCACCGATCAATACCGAAAGAGTGCCGTCGACGATTATGTTGGTTGAAATATCAGACATTTAATAACCTCAAGATAAGTTAAAAGTAATAGGAACGGTGACGTAGCCGGCGATGGGCGTGGTGCCACGCATGGCCGGTACGAAAGACCATTTGTTAACGGTTTTCACGGCGGCATCGTCCAGGACTTTTTGGCCGCTGGATTTGATTACGGTGATGCTGTCGGGCTTGCCGTCCGGTTGCACATGAACTTTCATCAGAACTTTGCCTTCCCAGCCTCTTTCCTGAGCGATCTCCGGATATTCCGGGGCTGGATTGTTCAAGTAATCGGCGCCTGCTATTGGAGCCGTGACTTTTTCCTCGACCACCGGTGCAGGGGGGGCAGCAGGAGCCGGGGTAGTAGGCGCCGATTCGACAACGGGAGACGGATCGGGCACGGGGGCCTGTTCCACAATCTTCTCAACCGGTTTTTGTTTGGGTGGCTTTAACGGCACGACTTTTTGTACCGGCGGCTTGGGTTTAACTTGCGGTGGAGGCGGCACCGGTTTCGGTTGCGGTCTAGTAAGCGTGATTTGTACTTTTGTCTCCAGCTTGACCGGTTCGGGTATCTCTTGCTCGAAGGCGGCGCCTTTAAAGCGATCGACCACGGAGGTGTGTATCACTATCGAAAGCACCCCCAACAACAGGTAGTCGACCAGCTTGTGATCGCGGCTTTCGCTGGCGTATTTGAAATCTTTAAGTACGGCTGCCAGTGGCGTGGCCAACAGAGCGTCGGCCAGCGCATCGGCGGATGGTTTGATCGCAACAACATCGGCCGGCGATTCGTCCACTGGGTCAAATTTGTTAAAAGCTGCTAAAGGACTGCTCATTACGATATTCCTCGGTCTTAAATAATGGCTGTATTCATGTTTTGTCCGAGACGAAGCCGCGGATTGCCGATGTTTGTGAATCGGCTTTGATACATGCTGTTAACAAGCAATAGAGCACGAGCCGTGCCAGATTGAAGGCGATCGAGAGGATTTCGGCGGTAATGGCTAAGCCGATTTATAAGGCCTTATTTCCTAAGCGGTTTTTAGGCGGCTAAATCTGTCGGTATTAACTGGCAGGGGATTGTCTTGAGCGGCGGTAAATATATGGACTGCTTGCTGAGCATCAACTTCAGGCGTGTGTTGTTTCCAGGGTGTTTGCAGAGCAACAGTACGGTGATGGGGGTTTTCACCGAACAGTGCTTTCTGTTTTGCGAAAAGCTCGAGGTCGGGATGCCGGGGCCGCCAAGGAGAAAACCCCAATTTGGAAATCGGGCTGAATTAGCTTGAGACTCGAAAAAGCCCGCTCGTCCTGAGCCCTTCGACTTCGCTCAGGAGAGCCTTGTCGAAGGATATACTAGATTTTTCAATTGGCTATTTTCAGGTTAAAGAGACTTATCAAATGCCGAAGTAAACATAAGCGGCTATGGCGGTAGTACTTAGGCCGATAATTTTGATTTTGTCCAACAAGCTTTGCTGGTCCCAGAAGTAAAGGCAACTCGATTTCTTGCGCGACCAGAATAACCGTTGCTGATTGCTCAATCGCGACCAGGCGGCCGGGACTTTGCGGCCCAGAAAATACAAAATAATCAGTGCGAAGGTCACCAGTATATAAAAGACAATTACCTGCGTCTCGTGGGTGCCGGTATGAAACAGATGTTCGACGACATGGTCGAGGCTCAATTCCAGATACTCGAAGCCTAAATGCAGTAGGTGTAAAACGATTTCGAGCAGATGATGCCCCAAGGCCGCCAGCAAAGCCAATGCCTGGTCGGGCGCCGCCAGAATGGCGATAATCAGTGCAGCTATCGCGCCGTTAACGGCCCATTGTTGTTTCTTGCGCTTATCGATAAAGCGATCCAATAACGCCGTCTCTTCCGCCGTCATGTTGACAAACTGGGCGCCAATCGAAAAAGGATAGCGGTCGTTTTCGTAGGGATTGCTGGGTTTGCAATAAACCACTTTACAGCAGGTCATCACCACCGTCATGCCGGATAGCAACAGTATCCTGAGCATTAAATAATCGCCGGTTTTCAGTTCATCCTTACAGGTAAAGGCAATGCCGCTGGTGCTGATATTGACGTTCAGCGTGTCGTTTTCCCGGCTTTCAGAAATCGGCAGCGATTGCTCGACATTTGCATGGCCGGCGGTCTGGGGAGGCGTGGAAGCCGTCAGAATATGATCGAAGCCCGGTTGCGCCTCGACTGTCTGACTGGAATCCATTTTGCGGTAGAAAAGATTGGCCTGTTCGTAGACGCGAAAAGCAACTCTACGGTTTGATTTTTTGTCGTTTGCCTCGGTCGCGCGCATGGAAAGCCTCAAAACCCTTATTATTATTGTTTGTTGATAATAGCTTGTCCTGCCGAAAACGCCTACCGGCAGTTCAAAGGGATATGCTGTAAGTACGAATGCGAGGAAAGCATCGAATAGCCATGCCTCCGATTACGCTAATCGGACTTGAAATATTGATTTTTAATTGAGTGGAGGAGTTACAAACCTAGGTTTGTACTCCAAATTATTAATACTTTCACACTAATCGTACGAATGTGGGGAAAGCATTAAATAACCATGCTACGCGGACTCCGGTTTCACGAAACGCTTGATGGACGCGAAGCCGGAGCCTCCCAAAAGGGGGCAATCTGGATATTTGCGGCGAGTATGGATTTAACGTAGGGCTGATGCCGTCAGGCGATCCGCCAATTGGTGGCCATCATCCGGTGGAACCGCTGTCGCGTTCCACCTTACGCGGGTTATGCCTCATGTGCCTCGCGCCTCAAATCGATCCACGAGTTCATACAACAGTCGAAGCTCTTCTTCTCGAGCTGCGTGGCATCCTTGGCCAAGAACTCGGGGTAATGCGTTGTAATCGCTGCCACGAGAGCTTCGGCCGCGAGCTTCCTAGTTTCGGACTGCATGGATTGCAGGAGCATCGGCGTTTCACGCAGACACTGCTCCATTCCAGCGACAAAAGCAGAGCGAGAAGCACCGTTCGGTGTGACATATTGGTCCCGAAGCCCTGCCCAGTTCCCGGCTAACTGCTTGGCCAATGGATCGTCGAGCGCCGCAATGGCGTTGTGGAACTGATCGAATACAGTGACCAGTCTTGTCAGCTTATCGACTCGCGGCATGATGTATCCAGTAGGCATAACGTAAAGCTAACCGGGCGCGGCCCGAAGGATTGATTATGTACACAAAGATTATGGCCGCGTTCCGGTTGAGCGTTGGGTTAGGTGTTTTACCAGTCCAAATTTACAGAGCGACAGGTGCATACCGACTCTTCTTTAACAACCGGCTTGCCACACTTATGGCAAGAACCAGGTGACCGTGTAACGTGAAGTGTAAGAGCCTTGGCTTCTTTGGAGCCAAGACCAAGATTTTTCTCAGCATAGCGCACGCCTTCCACACTGTCATTGCGAACAATGACCGCAAATTTTGCAGCCTCTTGAGCAGAAAGATTGGTAGGCAACACGATATCCGTGCGGCATTTTCCGCAATGGATAAAGGAGCGACCCGCAGGTTCAATTAGCTTGCTCACTGACACCTAACGCGAAATTAAGCGTGGCGCTGTAGATTTTTAAACGACGCGGTGACGCTATGCGCCTCCGCTTGAATGTTGGGTTATATTTTAGGAGTTACAGATGAAGGCATTTGCGGTTGTAAGAACATTTGCGGACGATAGCAAAGAGGGTGTTTTATTTACAAATAGACAAGACGCTTTGGACGCACTTAACGGGGTAGATGACGGGTCTACACTTGCCGTGGCCTTTACCGAAATTTACGGCGACGATCCTCTTGAAATTGTCGAAATAGAAATATAACGTAGAGCTAACCGGCGCTGCGCGGCTTTATCGCGCAGCGTCCAGAGAGCGAAGCGAACGAGGTTGAGCGTCGGGTTAGCCGACTTATTGGAGGAATATCGGTGAATTGACATTGAAGAGCAGGAATTGCCACTGACCAGATGGTGATTGAATTAGTTGCACTGCAATTTGCGCCTCGCCATTCTCAAATTTAGCGGCAGACACATATGAGGCCGTAATGACTTTGCCATTCTGGGTGGTAACGGAGATGTTGGCATCGCCCTTAATGTCGCCAAAGGTCCGCATGGCGCCCAGCTTGGACAGCTTTTGGAATAGTTGTTCCAATTGGTCGGGCTTTTCATTGATGATCTTCAGAAGCTGGGGAGATGATCGTTCAAGTAATTTGTCCTTTGACCACGTGGAAATAATAGGCGGAACATTAGCTTCCACATACGCCTTGCTCGACGCATCCAGGCCACGGCCTTGATACGCCGCATATCCCACGAAGCCGGCTACGACGAGAACAAGTGCCAAGAAGAAGCCGCCAACAATCGAAAGAAATTTTTTCATCTTTGTCCTCGGCAGTTGAGGGGAAAGAGTGGGCTAACTATTGATTAGCAGGCAAATTTGCCCACCTAAGTTGATATTACCGGGCTTTTCAGGCACTTTTGACTTAATAATTGGAAAACCGTGCATATGCCTTGATAACTTGATAAGTCATAACATCAGGCTAATCTGCCTGAGCAAACGGTTAACAGAATCAATTTAGTTGTAAAACGTCAGCGATGTCAACGCGATCCCCGTCGGAGGTATTTCCGCCAAACAACTATTCCACCAACGGCAAAATCAAATAATCCGTCCATTTCCGTTCGCCGCCGGCCTGCTCTTCGCTAGGCAGCAGAGTTTCGTTCCAGCCGCCGCCCAGGGCTTTTACCAACAGCACCGAGGCTGACAACTGCTGGCCCTGCAATTGCACGGCGGTTTGGCGGTTGGATAGCGCGGCGGTTTGGGCGGTCATCACGTTGATGTAGCTGACAGTGCCGGCCTGATACTGGTTGTTGGTTAAGGCCAGCGCTTGGTTGGCGGCGGCGACGGCTTTGTCCTGCACCAGTTTCTCTTCGTCCAGAATCCGTAGCGCGGCCAGATTGTCCTCCACTTCCTGAAAGCCTGTCAGTACGGTTTGCCGATAACCGGCGACCGTGGCGTCGTAAGCGTCGATAGCCTGTTTGTACTGGGCGTTCTTGGCGCCGCCGTCGAACAGCGTTAGCGCCAGGCCGGCCGGTCCCAGCGACCAGTAACGGCGGGCCATGGTGAACAGGGTGTCGGCGTTGGGCGACTGAAAGCCGTTGGTCGAGGCCAGATTCAGGGTCGGGTAATAGGCGGCCTTGGCGACGCCGATCTGAGCATTGGCCGCTGCGATTTTGCGTTCGGCGGCGGCGATGTCGGGGCGGCGCTCCAGCAGTTCCGACGGCAGGCTGACCGGAATTCCCGGCGCTTTCACCTCCAACGGCGTCGGCGCCAGACTCAGTTCCGCCGGGGTTTTGCCGATCAGCACCGCGATGGCGTGTTCCAGTTTGGCGCGCTGTACGCCCAGATTGATGGCCTGGGCGCGCACGGTTTCCAGTTGAGTTTCGGCTTGCACGACGTCGGTCTTGGCGACCACGCCAACCTTATAGCGGTTGGTGGTGATTTCCAGGGTCTTGCCGTAAGCCGCCACGGTTTCGTCGAGCAAGGCTTTTTGCGCGTCCAGCACTTTCAATTGAAAGTAATTGTCGGCCAAGGCCGCCTGGCTGGACAGAATCAGGGCATGCAGCGTGGCGGCGCTGGCCTGGGCGTTGTCGGTGTTGGCTTCCAGCTGGCGGCGGACGCTGCCCCATAAATCCGGTTCCCAGGCGACATTGACCGCCTGGCCGAACAGATTCCTCACCCCGGCCACCGCGACGCTTTGGCCGGTGGCGGCCTTGAAGCGGTTGAAGGTGCCGGTCAGCGTGGCGACCGGCAACAGGGACGATTGGGCGGATTGCACCAGATGCTGGGCCTGACGGTATTGCGCCTCGGCCTGAACGATGGATTGATTGGCGGCGGCGACCTGCTCTTCCAGTTCGTTAAGCCGGGCGTCGTTGAAGATTTCCCACCATTTGCCGGGCAGGGTGTTGTCGCGCGGCTGGGCCTGTTTCCAGCCTTTGACTTCCTTGAACTCCTCGGAAACCGGAGCCGCCGGCCTGACATAGTCCGGGCCGAGCATGCAGCCGGTCAGTTGTGCGGTTAACAGCGTATAAATTACAGGTTGGGCGATGCGAAAATTCATGCAAATCTCGGCGACAGTTAAGCGGGTTTGCCGGCTTGGGACGCGGCGGGGTTAGAAAATCGGCGGTGCAGCCACAGCCGGAAACGATCCAGATACAGATAAACCACCGGCGTGGTGTACAGCGTCAACATCTGGCTGAAAATCAGGCCGCCGATGATGGCGATGCCCAGCGGCTGGCGCAGTTCCGCGCCGTAACCGCTGCCCAAGGCCAGGGGCAGGGCGCCGAACAGCGCGGCCAGCGTGGTCATCATGATAGGCCGAAAGCGCAGCATGCAGGCCTGGAAAATCGCTTCGCGCGAATCCAGGCCTAGCTCGCGCTCGGCATGCAAGGCGAAGTCGATCATCATGATGGCGTTTTTCTTGACGATGCCGATCAGCAGGATTACGCCGATCAGGGCGATGATGCTGAATTCGGTGCCGCAAGCCATCAGCGCCAGCAGCGCGCCGACCCCGGCCGAAGGCAGGGTGGAGAGTATGGTCAAGGGGTGCACCAGGCTTTCGTAGAGTATGCCCAGCACGATGTAGATGCTGATCAGCGCGGCCAGCAACAGCCAGGGCTGGTTGCGCAACGATTCCTGAAAGGCCTTGGCCGAACCTTGAAAGCTGCCCTGTATGGCGTTTGGTACGCCGCTGTCGCGCATGGCTTGTTCGATCAGTTGTGTGGCGGTAGACAGCGAGATGCCGGGCTTCAGGTTAAACGACAGTGAGGTGGCGGCGAACTGGCCTTGATGGTTGACGGACAGCGGGGTATTGGTCGGCGCGAAACTGGCCAGTGCCGATAGCGGCACCTGGCGGGCCGGCTCCGGTTCGGTGCCGGGCACGCGCTTGGCGGGGACGCTGATATAAACCTGATTCAGGGCTTCCGGGCTTTGCCAATATTCGGGCGCCAATTCCATCACCACCCGGTACTGGTTGAGCGGATTGTAGATCACCGATACCTGGCGTTGACCGAAGGCGTCGTTAAGGCTGGCATCTATCATCGCCTGAGTCACGCCGTAACGCACCGCCATGTCGCGGTTGACCACCAGGCCGATCTGCTGGCCCTTTTCCTGCTGATTGGTGCTGACGTCGCTGAGTTCCGGCAGTTTGGACAGTGCCGCCTGCACCTTGGGCGTCCATGCCCGCAGCATATCCAGATCGTCGGATTGCAAGGCATAGTCGTAGGAGCCGAACGAGGGCCGGCCGCCGATGCGTAGTTCCTGAGCCGGAAACATGTGCAGGTTGGCGCCGGGGATGCGCTTGACTTTATCCATCAAACGGCCCATCACCTGTTCGATGGGGTCGCGTTCATCGTGCGACTTCAGTACCACGAACACCCTGGCGCTGTTGGCGCCGCTGCCGGCGCCGCCAAACCCAGCGACAGTGGCGACCGCCGGGTCTTGCCGCAACAGTTCGGTAAATTCGTAAAATTTCTTCTGCATGGACCAGAACGATGCGCCTTGGTCGGTTTGAATCTCACCGAGCAGGCGGCCGCCGTCCTGGCTGGGGAAAAAGCCTTTGTCGATGACGGCATACAGATAAAAATTCAGGCCGATGGTGGCCAGCAGGATCAGCAGCATGATGCGTCCGTGGCGTAAGGCCCAACGCAAACTGCGTTCGTAAAAGCCCTGCACCCGTTCGAAAACGCGGCCTATGCCCCAATAGAGGCGGCCATGTTCGGAATCGCTTTCCCTGCCCAGCCAGCGCGCGCACAACATCGGCGTGGCGGTCAGCGAGATCAGCAGCGATACCAGTACCGCCGCCGACAGGGTCACCGCGAATTCGCGGAACAAGCGGCCGACCACGCCGCCCATCAGCAAAATCGGCAGGAAGACCGCCACCAGCGACACGCTCATCGCCAGCACGGTAAAGCCGACTTCTCTGGCCGCCAGCAGCGCGGCCTTGAACGGTTTCACGCCCTTTTCGATGTGGCGGCTGGTATTTTCCACGACGACGATGGCGTCGTCGACCACGAAACCGGTGGCGATGCTCAGCGCCATCAGGGTCAAATTGTTCAAGCTGAAGTTGAAGAAATACATGGCGGCGCAGGCGCCAAGCAAGGAAGCCGGCACGGCGATGATCGGCACCAGTGTCGAACGCAGATCGCGCAAAAACAGCAATACCACCAGCATGACCAGGCCGATGGCGATGAACAAACTGTGTTCCACTTCGGTGATCGAGGCGCGGATGGCCAGCGATCTATCCACCACCACCGACAGTTCGACGCCATTGGGAATGGTGGCGCGCAGTTGCGGAAGCATGGCCTGCACCTGGTCAACAGTTTGAATCACATTGGCCAAGGGTTGTTTGCGCAGGATCAGCAATATCGCCGGTTTACCGTTTTTTAAACCGGTATTACGCAAATCTTCCACCGAATCCACCGCTTCGCCCAAATCGGCGATGCGAACCGGCGCGCCGTTGCGATAGCTGACGATCAGCGGCAGATAATCCTCGGCTTTGCGAGCCTGGTCGTTGGCCTGAATCTGCCAGCGCTGGTCGCCGCTTTCCATCACGCCCTTCGGGCGGGTGATGTTGGTTTGGGTGATGGTGTTTCTGACGTCCTCCAGGCCGATGCCGTATCGGCTCAAGGCGTTGGGATTCAGTTCCACCCGCACCGCCGGCAGCGCCGCGCCGCCCACCTGCACCTGGCCGATGCCGGGCAATTGCGAGATTTTTTGCGCCAACACGGTGGATGCGACATCGTACATCTGGCCGCGGCCCAGCGTGTCCGAAGTCAGCGCCAGGATCAGGATAGGCGAGTCGGCCGGGTTGTCGCGGCGGTAGGTCGGGCGGTTGGGCATGCCGCTGGGCAGCAGGCTGGCGGCGGCATTGATCGCCGCTTGCACGTCGCGGCAGGCGCCGTTGATGTCTCTGTCCAGATCGAATTGCAGCGTGATTTGCGTCGAGCCCAGCGAGCTGCTGGAGGTCATTTCGGTGACGCCGGCGATGCGTCCCAGAGCCCGCTCCAACGGCGTGGCGACCGTGGCGGCCATGGTTTCGGCGCTGGCGCCGGGCAATTGAGCTTGCACATTAACGGTTGGAAAATCCACCTGCGGCAGAGAGGACACCGGCAAGTTAAGGAAAGCCAGGGCGCCGGCCAGGGCGATGGCGATGGTCAGCAGCGTGGTCGCCACCGGCCGGTATATAAAAATCGCCGACAGATTCATCACCGTTCTCCGTCGTTTTCCATGGTTTCAGGCTGATTCAGGTGCAACCGTTCCGATACGCGGCGGGCCAGGCTATCCATCCACAAATAAATTACCGGCGTGGTGTACAGGGTCAACAACTGGCTCAGCAGCAAGCCGCCGACCATGGTGATGCCCAAGGGATGGCGCAGTTCGGAGCCGACGCCGCTGCCCAGCATCAAGGGCAGGGCGCCCAGCAGGGCGGCCATGGTGGTCATCAGAATCGGCCGAAAACGCAGCAGACAGGCCTGAAAAATCGCTTCGTCCGGCGGCAGGCCTTGTTTGCGTTCGGCTTCCAGCGCGAAGTCTATCATCATGATGGCGTTCTTCTTGACGATGCCGATCAGCAAAATAATGCCGATGATGCCGATGATGCCTAAGTCGCCGCCGGAGACGATCAGCGCCAACAGGGCGCCGACACCGGCGGAAGGCAACGTGGAGAGAATGGTGACCGGGTGGATATAGCTTTCGTACAGCACGCCCAGCACGATGTAGACGGTGACGATGGCGGCCAGGATCAGCCACAGGGTATTGTCCAGCGAAGCCTTGAAGGCCAGTGCCGCGCCCTGGTAGCTGGTCTGGATGCTCAACGGCAGGCCGATGGCCTGTTTGGCGCGTTCGATGGCATCCACCGCATGGCCTAGCGCATAGCCCTTAGCCAGATTGAAGGACAAGGTCGCCACCGGAAACTGGTCGAGATGATTGATGGATAGCGGCGTCGGACGTTCCGACAGTTCGGCGATGGCCGACAACGGCACCTGGGTGCCGTTGGTAGAGGGAATCCGCAAGTCGTTGAGCGCTTCCGGGGAGTTTTGCGCTTCCGGATCGACCTCCAGCACTACCCGGTATTGGTTGGACTGGGTGAATATGGTCGACACCAGACGTTGTCCGTAAGCGCTGTACAGGGCGTTATCCACCGCGGCGGTGCTGACGCCGAGCCGGCTGGCGGTGCTGCGGTCGATGTTGACGTAGACTTGCCGGCCCTGGTCCTGCACGTCGCTGGCGACATCGGCGAACTCCGGCTCGCCGGACAATTCGTCTACCAGCTTATGCGTCCATTTATTCAATTCGTCGATGTCCGGGCTTTCCAGCGTGAACTGATATTGGGTGCGGCTGACCCGGTTTTCCATGGTTAGATCCTGCACCGGCTGCAAGTACAGGGTGACGCCGGCCTGTTCGTTCAACCTGGGCTTAAGCCGGGCGATGACTTCGCCGGCGCTGATTTTACGTTCGGCCAGCGGTTTGAGATTGATCAGGAAACGGCCGGCGTTAGGCGTGGTGTTGATGCCGTCGACGCCAATGAAGGACGACAGGTTGTCCACCGCCGGGTCTTCCAGGATCAGTTTGGCCAGCTTTTGTTGATGCTCGGCCATGGCCGCGAAGGAGACGTTTTGCGGCGCCTCGGAAATGCCCTGGATGATGCCGGTGTCCTGAATCGGAAAGAAACCCTTGGGGATGAACACGTATAAGGCCACGGTCAAGGCCACGGTGGCGAAAAATACGCTCATGGTCAGACCTTGCCGGCGGAACACCCATTCCAGCGTACGGCCGTAACCGGCAATCAGCTTGTCAAACCAGTCGGTGCCGGGCTGTTTGTGGTGTTCCTCGCCCTGACGCAGCAGCTTGGCGCACATCATCGGCGTCAGCGTCAGCGAGACGATGGCGGAAATCAGAATCGCCACCGCCAGCGTGATGGCAAATTCCCGAAACAGCCGGCCGACCACGTCGCTCATGAACAGCAGCGGAATCAGTACCGCCACCAGCGAAAAGGTCAATGAGATGATGGTGAAGCCGATCTGCTCGGAGCCTTTCAAGGCGGCTTTCAACGGCGATTCGCCGCGTTCGATATAGCGGCTGATGTTCTCGATCACCACGATGGCGTCGTCGACCACGAAGCCGGTGGCGATGGTTAGCGCCATCAAGGTCAGGTTGTTGATGCTGAACTCGGCCAGATACATCACCGCGAAGGTGCCGACCAGAGACAGCGGCACCGCGACGCCGGGAATGATCGTCGCAGGCACGTTGCGCAGGAACAGGAACATCACCATCACCACCAGCGCCACGGCCAGCAGCAGCTCGAACTGCACGTCATGCACCGAGGCGCGGATGGTGACGGTACGGTCGGTCAGCGGCGTGACCTCGACGCCTTGCGGCAGCGATGCCTGTAGCTTGGGCAGCAATTCCTTGATGCGGTCGACGACTTCGATGACGTTGGCGCCGGGTTGGCGCTGAATGTTGACGATCACCGCCGCCTTGTCGTTAGCCCAAGCCGCCAGCCGGACATTTTCCGCGCTGTCCACCACTTCGGCGACTTCGGAGAGTTTGATCGGTGCATTGTTGCGGTAAGTCACCACCAGGTCGCGGTATTCCGCCGCGGAGCGCAATTGATCGTTGCTGTCGATGATGGCCGAGCGCATAGGGCCGTTGAACATGCCCTTGGGTTGATTGACGTTGGCGGCGGCGATGGCGGTACGCACGTCTTCCAGGCTGATGCCGTATGCCGCCAGCGCCTTGTGATTGGCCTGTATCCGCACCGCCGGCCGTTGGCCGCCGCTGATGCCGACCATGCCGACGCCGGGCAACTGGGCGATTTTTTGGGCCAGCCGGGTGTCGACCAGATCCTCGACTTTAAACAAGGGCAGGGACTGGGCGCTGATCGCCAGGGTCATGATAGGCGTGTCGGCCGGGTTGACCTTGCTGTAAATCGGCGCTTGTGGCAGATCGTTGGGCAGGAAATTGGTCGCGGCATTGATCGCCGCCTGCACGGTTTGCTCGGCGACGTCCAGATCAAGAGTCAGGCTGAATTGCAGGGTAATCACCGAGGCGCCGCCGGAACTGGTCGACGACATCTGCGTGAGTCCCGGCATCTGGCCGAACTGGCGCTCCAGCGGCGCGGTCACCACCGAGGACATTACTTCCGGGCTGGCGCCGGGATACAGTGTAACCACCTGGATGGTCGGATAATCGACTTGCGGCAGGGCCGAAACCGGCAATAGCCGGTAAGCCAGGATGCCGACCAGCAGCATCGCCACCATCAGCAACGAGGTCGCCACCGGGCGCAGAATGAACAGACGCGATGGATTGAAGCCGGATTGATTGGGGTTGGCGCTTGTCATATTCAGGAACGCCGGGCGCGTTTACGCGGATTGCTATCGGTTTTGTTCTGCGCGTCCGGACTGGCGGCCACGGCCTGGCCGTCTTTTTCGGCAACATCGACCTGGCTGCCTTCGCGCAGACGGTCGGTACCTTCCACCACCACGGTTTCGCCGGCGGCGAGATGTTCCAGCACCGCGACCTTGTCGCCTTCGGTGGGGCCCAATGTAATGCGGCGGATTTGCACGGTTTTTTCCGGGCCGACCACATAGACGAAGGCGCCCTGGGTATCATGCTGAATCGCGGCACTGGACACCTGCGTCACGCCGGATAGCGTCTCCAGGTGCATCTTGATGTTGACGAATTGATTGGCGAACAGGGTGTTTTCTTGATTGTCGAACTGGGCTTTCAGTTTCAGCGTGCCGGTGGTCGGGTCGATCTGGTTGTCGATGGCCAGCAACTTGCCGTCGGCCAACTTGATTTTTCCGGCCCGGTCATAGGCTTCGATGCCGACGGCTTCGTTGGCGCGCCGGCGCTGAATCACCGCCTGCACCTTGTCTTCCGGCAGCGTGAATACCACGCTGATCGGTTGCAACTGAGTGATCACCACTAGGCCGTTGGCGTCGTTGGCATGGACGATATTGCCCTGGTCTATCTGCCGCAAGCCGACCCGGCCGGAAATCGGCGCGGTCAGCCGGGCATAGCCGAGCTGCAGTTTGGCGTTATTGACCTGGGCCTTGTCCATTTCCACTGTGCCGCGATACTGCTTGACCTGGGCTTCCTGGGTGACGGTCTGCTGCGCGGCAATCGAATCCTGTTCCAGCAGGGTCTGGTAGCGGGCGCGGTCTATTTCGGCATTTTTCAACAAGGCTTCGTCGCGCTGCAATTGGCCCTCGGCCTGCTGCAGTTGTATTTGATAGGGGCGTGGGTCGATTTCCGCCAGTAAGTCGCCTTCCTTGACCATCTGGCCTTCGTTGAACGTCACCTTCACCAGTTCGCCGTCGACTCTGGGCTTGACGGTCACGGTTCGCAAGGCGGTGACGGTGCCCAGCCCGTTCAGATATACCGGGAAGTCGGTCTTGCCGGCGGTTTCAATCGCCACGACCGCGGGCGCGTCATCATCGTCGTGACGGCCATGCCGACCGCCGCCGGCTGCGGACTTTGCCTCCTGAACGGTCGGTGACTTCTGGAAATAAAAACCGGCGGCGGCAATCGTCAGCGCCAGCAGCGAACCGTACAGCACTAGGGCTCGGCGCCGGCTGCCGGGTTGGAGTGATTCTTGGCGTTTGTCTTGACTCATGAATATCTGTTGATTAAAGGTTTGAGAGCGTAAGGACGGGTAGCGGCCAGCGAAAATTGCCCGATATTTTCGGCAAAGGCTCCGATGTCGGTCGAGGGCCGGGATGACTGCTTTCTGAAAACATGGATAGTGAATTTGGGATTTGATTCATTTTAATCGTCGCCTTCCCGATAAGGTTCGTAACGATAGCCGGCGCCATACACCGAATGAATCAGTTCTTGTCCGGGGACCAGGTCGGCCAGTTTTTTTCTGAGCTTTTTAATATGGCTATCGATGGTGCGATCGGAAACGATGCGTTGATCCCGATAGATCATGTCCATCAACTGCGTTCGGGAAAAAATCCGTCCGGGTTGTTGAACCATGGTTTGCAGCAGCAAAAACTCGACCACGGTTAACTCGATATTGAGTTTGCCGAAATTAACCTGGAAACGCTCTGCGTCTAGTTTCAACGGCGGCGCATGGCTGTCCGTTGCCGACGGCTGCAAACGCCGCAGAATGGCTTTAACCCGGGCCACCATTTCCCGCAGGCTGAACGGCTTGCAAATGTAGTCGTCGGCGCCAAGCTCCAGCCCCAGCAGCCGGTCGATCTCTTCAATCCGCGCCGTCACCATGATGATGGGTAAGGAGCTGAAGCCGCGAATTTCCCGGCACAGCGTCAAGCCATCGCAACCGGGTAACATCACATCCAGCAAAATCAGATCGGCGGTATTGCTTTTCAGCCAGGGTATGACCTCCAGGCCATTCGCCAAGCGATGGCTGTCAAAACCGGCGTTGCGCAGATAATCGGCCTGCAACATCGCCAGTTTTTCCTCGTCTTCCACGATTAGAATTCGGCTCATGAGTTGATCGGCAGTTGGATATGAATGGCAAGCCCGCCGAGCGCCGATTTTTTCGCCTGTATCGTGCCGCCATGCGCCTGGACAATATTGCTGCAAATCGCCAGGCCGAGGCCGGCGCCGCCGTGGTGACGATTACGGGAATGCTCGACGCGGTAAAAACGGTCGAATAAATGCGGAATCTCCGCCTCGGCAACGCCAGGCGCGCTATCCGCAAAAACGATGAGCAACTGCTCGGCTTGCTGAAACGCGCTGATTTCCAGGCGGCCGCCGCTGTCGGTATAGTTGATGCTGTTTTTCAGCAGGTTCCGGTAAAGTTGCGACAGACGGTCTTCGTCGGCATGAATGGAGACCGGGTCGGGCAGTCGATTGATAAAATCGACTCGGAGCCGATGGCTGTCGAATTCGCTCGCCAGCGCAGCCAGATCTTCCGCCAATATTTCCAGCGGATCGAGTTGTACTTTGCGATAACTCAGGGCGCCGAGATCGGACAGCGATAACTGATAAAGATCGTCGGTCAGCCGATTCAGCCGCATCACGTCGCCGAATAGCGAATCGACCGCCTCCAGGCTCAAGGGGCGAATGCCGTCCTGCAAGGCTTCCAGTTCGCCGCGCAGCAAGGCCAATGGCGTGCGTAATTCGTGGGAAATATCAGCCACCCAGCGCCGCCGGGCCTGTTCCGATTGTTCCAGTGCCGCGGCCATGTCGTTAAAGTTCAGGGCCAGCTGCCCCAGTTCGTCGGAGGTTTCAATCGGTAACCTGAAATCGTACCGGCCCACGGCAAGGGCTTGTGCGGCGGTGGCGATACGCTTCAACGGCCGGCCCAAAGTGTAAGCCAATAGCAGGGCCAATCCCGCCGATAACAGCACCATGAAAACAGCGATCCAGATAAACGATTGAGTTTGCCGCTCCATAAACTGGCGTTCCACCAGCTGGTTGACGCGTTTACCGGGTATCAGGCCGAGATAACCCACTGTTTGGCCTTGATAATGGATGGGATGCAGTGTCAATTCCTTTAGGGTTTCCGACCGGCCAAAAATGATTTTTCCATCCTGGTCGAGCAGCATGATGCTCAGTTCCAGCGATCTGAACAGCCCCCGCGCATGGCTTTCCGGACGATTGGGCGGCCAGACGTCGGCCGGTTCGTTCAGTGCTTCATCGATCCAGGGTTTGAGCTGCCGGGCGCGGCGTTCGTTGCCTTGCCAGATGATCTCGATCCACTTTTGCTTGTTGCCGATGAGTTTTTTCCAGCCCGGATCGGTGGCGTAGTATTCGCTCAAACCCTCTATTAATTGAGTAATTTGTTCCTTTTGCCGCGATTCGACATAGCCGCTAAAGCCCCGGTCCAAGGAACCGAGCATGAATGCATACATGCCGGCCACTACCGCGGTAGTGGTCAACAAAAAAGTCAGGAATAGTTTGACGCGTATGCTTTTATGCATCGAAAAGCGCCTCATAGAACCCCAAGCCGGTCTGCAGTTTGAGCAAGACCAAGGGCGCGGCTGGAGCTATGGTTGATGGCGGGACTTATCATGTTGTGGCTGTTTACGGATTGCTTGCGCCGAGTTAATCAACGGCAGTTTGGATAGTTGGGTCTTAGTGTAACGATGAAATGCGCAAACAATTTGACATGAATGTGCAAAGAATAAGGAAAATTTTAATCCGGTTGCGCTGGTGGGCGTCAGCGGAAAATGCCCGCCTTAAAGCCACGGTAAATACAAAATCGAGGCACGAATTTATGAGGGAAATCTGTTTTATTTTCGATTGTTTGCCCGTCCGTGTCGCTCATCATAGCCCTTAACGAGCCGAATTCGGTACGGTTTTCAGGCGGTATCGGCGGATTTCCGGATTACGGAATCCGCTCGATGGCCTTTTTTCGATTGGGAAGCGGATTGACCGATTGCCAGCTTCGCGGCATGGGTGAATATCGGTAAGCCGGCAATATTTTCAAAACTCCCGGTTGCTTGCCTTATTTGGCGGCACTGATTTGACCGATAGCGGCACGCAGGTCAGCCAGCGTCACCACGCGCGGACCGTGCAAGGCGGCAATCTGGCCGACATCCAGTTTCAGTTTTCGGATGTTGTCGTAAAGATTCACGCTATACGGGTTGATCGAGGTTGGGGCCGGCGCACCTGCCGCGGCAGGCGTATAGGCGTCGGCTTCCACCAGGATTTTTTCCTTGGGCAGATAGACCAGTACGAAGGCATCGTTATGGCTGTTGCCGGCAATGGAGTGAATCTCGATATTGCGTTTGCCGTCCGTCAGCACATGTTTGCCGTTAAAGCTTTCGAACTTCGCGGCTTTCTTCGAATTGGCCAAGCGGTCCGGGTTGAGGGTGTGCGGCTTGATCCAGGCTTTTTCATAATACGCCTGGTTCGGATTATGGGTGACGATGGTTGAGCCCTCGTCGACAAAGGTGCGCAAGCCGCCGGAATGATCGAAGTGGGCATGGGTGTTGATCAGGTACTTGATCGGTTTGTTGGGAATGACCTGCTTTAATTTGGCGATAACGGCTTGCGAGCGTTCCTCGTTCAGCGGCGCTTCGACCAGCACGATATGGTCTTTCTGGTCGATGGCGACGCTGTGATGCGTGCCGCCGGTCAGATAGAAAACGCCGTCCGCCAGTTTGGTGCAGACCACGTTAACGGCAGGCGCTTTGGCGGCTTCCTGCGGCACGGCGATATTGACCGCCGGATTGGCCTTGACGCTGGCAACCTGGATGTCCAGCACCGGAAAACCGCCTTGGTTGCGGACGATGTGAGCGGGAAACTGCACGCCGCCGAAGTCCTTGTAATCGCTATATCGGGTTTCGACCAGCGTGTCGCCGAGTACCGGATTGTCTATCCAGGTTTGCACCCGTTCCAGTTGATTTTTGGCGTTGATGGTGCCGATATAGTTGTATTTGTCGCCGAGACGGAAGGTCACTTCGGTGCCTCCATCCACGGATTTCGAATGGGCCTTGTTGGCGATAGCCGCTTTCAAAAAGCCTTGCGGGCTGGCCCAGATTTCCGCGGCGCGTTCCTCAACCGCGGCCGGTTGCGCGGTTGCCGCGGCATTGCCGGCGGTTGCCACATTCCAGGCGCTATTGCCGCTGACGTATTGATCGACTTTCTGCTCGACCGGCGCCGGGCGATTGCGGCCGGGTTCCACCACCTGGCTGCGGGCGATTTGCACCCGGCTGCTGGCGGTATCGTAATTGATGTCGGCGGTATAGTTTTTTACCTCGAACGGCGGCCAGGGTAAGTCAGGATTCGGTGCCTGGCCGAACTGATACCAGCGTCCGCTGCCGGAAAATTCGATGGATTTGATGTTGGCCGCGCCCGAAGCCTCGCTCGCCGACTCCAAGCCTTGCGGTGACAGCAAACTGCAGCCGGCTGCGGTGAATACGGCTGCCAGACTAATGCCGGTGTTTATCGATCTACGCATGAAACCCCCTTAGGTTTTGTAGATGGTGGAAGTAACTCAAAGAACCGGATCAATACATTGCAAGAGGCACGCCAGAAGGCGTTTGTTTAGTAACGGGAGGCTGGGAGCCAGCGCGGGTGTTGACGGTGGCGGATAAGATGGTTACGAATTAAGGTAAGTTTTGGCTGGGATTGTGCTGGTAATCCAGCAGGAGTTGTTGGTTTTGTGTGGCTGGCGAGGCAGTAGATGCGCAGGTGTGTCGAGGTTGATTGGCTGAGGACGGCCCTAAGCTGCCAGATAAGATTAGTTTGTGGGGACAACAAATAGAGCAAATAAGCTGTCCTTCAAAATGTATTAGCTGGCGTAGCCGCACATTTCGAAATCAACACTCCTCAGATTACGCTATCGCTAATCGGAGCGGGTTTGGTCATGCAAATAGCGATAAAGCTTGGCGAGCCTGTCGAACCATGAATGGCTTAAACCTCTAACTTAATGGCATTGGCGTGAGCGAGGGATTTATGTGTCGCTGTCGCGACGGCTTGATTTAATCGGGTTCTCGCACCCGAAGGCGAGTGACTTTCTTTTGCTCCGCCAAAAGAAAGTCACCAAAGAAAAGGCGGCCCGGATGCCGCTTTGATCCTGCGCGCCGAAGCTTTTATCGAGGGTCGGCAGAAGGGGCTTCCCAGCCCCTCCGCCAACGTGCGGCATCCTTGCCGCACCCCTTCGGGCAAGTCACTCAGCACATCCTTGTGCTTCGCCCTTCGGGTGCTACGCATGCAAATCGGCTGTCCTGCCGATTTGTCTCGATAAAAGCTCCGGTGCTCGGTGCGGCATACGGGAGAAAACCCTGCCAAAATCTGCGGTCGACTTAGTAAGCGAATTAGTTTTGCCGTTGACAGGGTTTGGAATTACCGACTACATTGATTCGAAAATCGAATATGTAGGTATATTTGCCCAATAATCATTAGAGATCACATAGTATCAACGACATGGATTTCACAAGACTTAATGAGACCGACGTACGCGAGGAAATAATTGCGCCATTGATTCGTGAACTGGGGTACCAATCTGCATCCGAGCACAATGTGTTGCGAGAGCAGTCGCTCCGCTATCCAAGAGTTTACTTGGGGCGAAAGGATTCAAAAAAGGATCCTGTCTTAAGAGGTAAAGCTGATTACATACTGGAAGCAGGAGGAGTCGTACGTTGGGTTATCGAGGCCAAAGCTCCGTCATGCACTATTAATACGGATGAAATTGAACAGGCATGGACATACGCTAATCATCCAGAAATACGAGCAGTTTATTTTTCATTATGCAATGGCAAACGGCTCTTGGTTTATCAAACCAATCGTGGAGCTGAATCAACTCCTATCTTGTCATTTGGCTACGAACAACTTAGCGATCAAGCCACCAAGGGCATCTTATTCAATCTATTATCTCCAGAAGCAGTGCTAAGAGATCATCCGGTACAGTTAGTAGATGTGCATCCGCCCCTTGGCCCAGGTCTTCGTTCAATTGCTCGGATAACCAGCGGACACATTTATTACGATAAAAGCACTTTTCCCATGCCTGCGCTGAGAGAGTTACAAATTTCGATCATTTCCGGTGCGGTAGAGAGGGATTCTGAAAATAGGTTGGTTGCTTTTTTGGAATCGCGCGGCCCAACTCGTTCAATACAAGAATTCACTGAGCGTCTGGGTCTTGCTACGTTTGAAATGGTTTGTACCGAGGCAAATATATCAACGGACCCCACCAAGCCAACGAATTTTACCTACTCAAAATCAGTCATTTTCCCCGCTGGCGAAGAGTTGCTTGATATGAATACTTGGAAAATGGTGAGATTACCGGTCAACATGCTTATAAGTGTAACGGCCTCGGCAAGCGGTGTTCTCGAAGGAAATAAATTCCACGGTACAATTCTTAATGAAATGTTGATCAACAATACTCTTCCGATTACCCTTGAGGGCCAGTTTTGCTTATATGTCACATGATTTTGCTATTACGGCGAAGACTATGAATTAATCCGTCTTAAGGACCGTAGGATGCGCCTCCTTACGTCGGCAGCATCCTATATTTGAGCGTAGCCGATTGAATTCAAATTCCGGGCGGGTTTTCTCCCGTATGCCGCGCCGAGCACCGGAGTTTTTGAACGGATTAGCCCGCAGGGGCGATGCAGGGATGCATCGCGTTGATGGAGGGGCTGGGAAGCCCCTTCCGGCAACCCCGTTCAAAAGCGAGGAGCGCAGGAAATAAGCGGCATCCGGGTCGCCTTTTCTTTGGATACTTTCTTTTGGCGACGCAAAAGAAAGTATCACGCCCGCCGGTGCGGGAACCGGCATTAAAATCATCCGTCGCGATAGCGACACCAATTCAACAAGCTACTCCCAGCAGCGTCACACCTATCAACGCCGCTCCATCACATCATCCCTAGCCAAAATCACCGGCGACAACCTCGCCGCATCGTAAATGCAATAGCCATTGCGCCCACTATGCTTGACTTCATACAGCGCGGCATCGGCCTTATGCAGCAGCTCATCGAAACTGCTGCCGTCCAGGGGGTATTGGGCGACGCCGATGCTGGCGCCGACGTAATCGCGGTGTGTGTCGCCCAGGTCGATGTCGCTGCCGACGATGTCTATCATGCGTAACAGAAAATTATGTAGCGCCTGTTCGCCAGGCTGTTCGCGCAGGCAGATCAAGAATTCGTCGCCGCCCAGGCGGGCCAGAAGGTCGATGCCGCGTACCATGGTTTTCATGCGCCTGGCGACTTCTATCAATACCTTGTCGCCGGCCAGATGTCCCCATTGATCGTTAATCTGCTTGAAGCGATCCAGGTCCAGCAGCAGCATGGTGCCTCTATCCTGATCGCGGGCGGCGTAATCGAAGTTTAGCCGCGCTTCCAGTCCGCGCCGGTTCAGCAGCAGGGTTAAGGGATCGTGATGGGAGTGAAAACGGGCTTCGTCTTCAATGCGTTTGCGGTCGCTGACGTCCAGAAACAAACATTCCGCCACCCGTTGATATTCCGGATGTGGGCTACAGGAAATCTGCACATGAACCCAGTCTTTACGGTCATGGGAACGGCGCAGTAATGGCAAGTCCTGGGATTGAGGGGTGTCGCTGGCGAAAGCTCTTGCCAGCAGGTTGCGAAATTCGTCCGGTTCCAAAAACAGGGTGTTTTCCCATTGCTCGGGTAGCGAAAATACGCTTTTAATCTTGTCTTGCCAGTGCTCGAATAAATTGCTGACGGCGGGATTGGCAATCAAGCAGCGTCCTTGCCGGTCTATCAGGGCAATGCCGGTTGCCGCATGGGTAAAGATCGCTTCGTATTGTTGTTCCAGCGCTTCGATATGCAGCCGCAAGCGCCGCTTTTTTCGAATGGTGGCCGTAACGGTATCCAGTAATACGTTGATGTTGTCCACCAAGGTCGCCAGTTCGTCATGGCTGTGGCCTTCGATCTTGGTAAGACGTTGATGAGTGCCGGGAACGATAGTGCCGAGCTGGCGCGACAGTTTTAACAGCGGCGTGCTCAGCAAGCGGCTGATGCCCAGCCAGAACAGGAAGGTCGGGACCAGGACGATGCCGCCCAAGGCGATGGCCATTTTTTTTGCGCTATCGGCGGCGCGGCGGCGAATTTCGGGCGGATACAGCGTCACTTCCAGCATGCCGACGTATTCTTGATTGTCGAACGGCGAGCGGAGGTTGCGTTGTATCACTATGGTGTGTGGCGGGTCGGGATAGTTGCTGCGCGTGACATTCAGGCCGCTATTGTTGGCAAGGTGAGCCGAGGCGACAAAGCTGCCGCGCGATATGCCGCGCACCACGTCTTCGGCGATCTGCGTATCGCCGGCGTAAAGGGCGATGGCGGCCGAGCTTTCCATGGCGTCGACCAGTTCGCCGACTTGTTGTTTGGCGTCGTGTTCGGCGTTTTGGAAACTCAGCGCATAAACCCCCAGTACCACCAGTGTGCTGACCAGGACCATGCCCAAAAACATCAGTACCGACAAACGAGTTTTCAGGCTATGGATGGCTTGGCGTTTGTTCATTTAATTCTTCCGTTTCGATGCCGTATGAGACTAAAACATAAAATCTAGCGTCGCCGAGAAGAGATTGGAAAACTCGTCCGGTTGAGGGGTAGTCGGTAGATTGGTGCGCCACAAGCCGGCGGCGTCGCCATTACGGACATGCACCAGGTCGTATTGCAGTTTTAAGGCCAGATTGTTGTAGAAATCCCAGCGGCCGCCCAGCGTGATGGTTTCCTGGTCGGAAAAACTATCGGCAAAGGGTTGTTCGGCGGCGGCTTGTAGTTCCGCGACCGGCAACGGGCTGGGTACCCGATGCCTGTGGTCGGAGGGCCAGATACTGCTGTAACCGATGAAGGGGGTAACGCTGCCCAGCCTGTAACCCACCGATAGATAAGCCATATACACATCGGCGACAAAACCGTTGCCGTGAAACAAGCGGCCGAATTCCGCTTGCGCCCGCCACGGATCGCCGTCGTAAGCCAAGCCTGCGGATAGGAAATGGTTTTGGGTGCCTTTTAAGCGGTATTGGTCGCTGAGGCTGGCGGCATCGGCATAGAAATCGGCGATTTGTAAAATGTTGGATTGCAGTTGCGCCAAGCCGGGATGGTTGGATTGCAGTTGCGTGCCGACATAGGAGAGTTGGGCGTGCCAGTCTTCTTTACGAATATTCAGGTTGCCGCCCCATAGCGGGGCGATGTTGATTTTGTAATCCGGAGTGCTGGGATAAAACGGAGTGGCTTCGCCGGCAAAGGCCTTGATGCTGAATGTGGTGTCATCGACCGAGAAACTGTAGGTGGCATCGCCGCCGTTGAACTGGAATAAGGGCAAGCGGCCGTAAAACTCGATGGGAGGGCGAACCCATAGATAGCTGTAGCCGACATTGCGTTGATCGGAAACCAGCCCCATGTCCAGGCCGACCCGGCCGCCGCGCAGCTGCCAGTTGGCATTTGGCCGGTAACTGATGAAGGCCCATTGCAAGCTTTCTTCGATGGTTTGCGCTGGACGGTCCTTTAACACCGCTTGCACGGTGGCGGACCATTGCGAGTTAATGATCATATCCAGCTGCAAGCCCAGCCGGCTATCGGTCGAGAGCGGCAAACTATTGCTGCTGATGCCTTTCTCGTCGGCAAGGTCGCGAGTCAACGCCGCTTGCGATTGATCGCTGGTCGCCAGTCCCAACGTGCCGAAACCGCTGATGCGCAACCGGGAATCGGCATCGAAATCGATGTTCCATTCCGCTTTGGCGGCCTGGATAAAAAATAATCCGCCGGCGGCGAGTAGGGTTGCAATCGCTTTCATTTGCCGTACTCCTGCCTGCTATTCAAGATAAAACAGTACTTTGACTGTGGTGCTGAGCTTGTCGTCTTCGACATAACCAATGGCGTCGCGGTTTTGCGATACCGCCTGCAAGATGCTAGAGGTATCCGGCAGCATGCGTGGCGGCGTGGCTCGGCCGCTGAACATCAGGCGTGCCCAATAGGCGTTGATTTGGGCCAATGGCCGATCGGTCAACGCTTCGTAAAAGCGTTCGCGTAGTGGCGAGCCGCCGGGGTGGTCGAGCGGTAAGGGAATGCAATTGTTGGGCAGGCTCAGCAAGCGTCCCATGTAAATATCGACGACTTGTTTGCGGGATACGTCGTTGAGCCCGCTGTCCGGATGGACAATAACCGCGATGCGAGGCTGTGCGGCGCCGGTCATTGACCAGAGTGTAGCCAGCAAAAGCAGATATTTCGCAACGGTACGCATCGTCAAAAAAACTCCGGAGTAGTTTGACCCGAACGGTTCGATTCTATCACTTAAAATCTTTCGACCGATATGAGCTTGCTTGTGGATAGTCTTGAAAATACTGGGAAGTTTGAGGGAGCTTAAGCAGTTTTGACATTGACAAGCATGGGGGGAGCTGATAGTTTTTGGCTTGGCACTCCATTATATAGAGTGCTAATTCTTTAATATTCAGGTGTGGTTGTGAGAAGTCAGGATTTGAACGAACGTTCGCTTTATCTGCTCAAGACTTTGGTAGAGCGCTATATACAGGACGGCCAGCCGGTCGGTTCCCGAGTGCTGTCGAAAGATCCGCAGCTAAAGCTGAGTCCGGCGACGATACGCAACGTGATGGCCGACCTGGAAGACATGGGCTTGATACATTCGCCGCATACCTCGGCGGGACGGGTGCCAACCGTCAGCGGTTACCGCTTGTTTGTCGACAGCTTGTTGACGGTTAAGCCTTTGGCCTCCAGCGAACTCGATCAACTGCAAACCAGCCTGGCGGCCGAAGCCGACAAGGTTAGCGATGTGGTCGGCAAGGCGTCCAAGTTGCTATCGGATGTTACCCAAATGGCCGGGGTGGTGACCTTGCCGCGCCGGGAAACTGTGATGTTGCGGCACATCGAATTTCTGCCGATGTCCAGCACCAGGGTACTGGTGATTTTCGTCACCGACGGCCAGGAAGTTCACAATAAAATCATCAATACCAATAAATTGTTCAGCCCGGCGGAATTGCAGCAGGCCGCCAATTACCTGAATTCGGTTTATGCGGGCCGCAGTTTGTCGAAAATACGGGAACTGGTGGTTAACGATCTGGAGCATGACCGTAACCTGGTCAATCAAGGCATGATCGATGCGGTCAGCATGGCGCAGCTGACATTCGCCCAGCAGCCGCAAGACGATTATGTGCTGAGCGGCGAAACCAATCTGATGGGCTTTTCGGAGTTGTCGGACATGGAACGCCTGAAGCAGCTGTTCGAAGCCTTCAGCCAGAAGCGCGGCGTGATTCATTTGCTGGATCAATGCCTGGCAGCCGACGGCGTGCAAATTTTTATCGGCGAAGAGTCCGGCTACCGGGCCTTCGATCATTGCAGCCTGGTGACTTCGTCTTATTCGGTCAACGACGAAGTGGTCGGCGTGCTCGGCGTGATCGGGCCGACGCGGATGGCTTATCAAAAAGTGATTCCCTTCGTCGATGTCACCGCAAAATTATTGGGCGCGGCCTTGAATCCCAAATAAACGCCCCTATCGTTTAGGCCAACCAAAAAATACTAGAACCATGGAGTCAATAATGAGTCATCAGCAATCGAGCCACGAACAGAAGCCGGACAGCGAATTGATCGCCGAAGTGCTTGAGCAAACCAGCGAAGCCTTTGAAGAGTCGGCTGCTGCCGAGCCGGTCGTGGAAACCCAGGAAGCGAATGTTGAAGCCCTGAGTCAGGCATTGGAGCAGGCGCAACAACAAGCCACCGCCAATCTGGACAAAGCCCTGCGTGTGCAGGCGGAAATGGAAAACCTGAAAAAGCGCGTGCAAAAAGACCTGGACGACGAGCGCAAATACGGTCTGGCCAAGTTTGCCAAGGAATTGCTGAGCGTACTCGACAGTCTGGAATTGGGTTTGCGCGCCGCTACCGGCGACAGTCCGGAAGTGGTGAAGCTGCGCGAAGGCAGCGAGTTGACCGTCAAGCAATTCGAATCCGTATTCGCCAAATTTAATATCGAAGCCATCGACCCCACCGGTCAGCCGTTCAATCCCGAGTTGCATCAGGCCATGGCCATGCAGCCCAGCGCCACTGTCCAACCGGGCAATGTGATTACCGTGTTTCAAAAAGGTTACATCATCAACGGCCGTTTGCTGCGTCCGGCGATGGTCGTGGTCGCCAAAGCCGAGGACAAACCGGCCGATAGCGCAAAAATTGATGAGCAGGCTTGAAAATAAAACTATCAACCGCATATCGCTAACAACTTTTTAACTTATTACCTATTCAAGTCTGGAGAAATTCAATGGCTAAAATGATCGGAATCGATTTGGGAACCACCAACTCGTGCGTCGCTGTGCTGGAAAACGGTGTTGCACGCGTTATCGAAAACAGCGAAGGCGCCCGCACCACGCCTTCCATCATCGCCTTTACCGGCGACAACGAAGTCTTGGTGGGCCAGTCCGCCAAGCGCCAGGCGGTCACCAACCCCGAGAACACTCTGTTCGCGATCAAACGTTTGATCGGCCGCCGCTTCAAGGAAGACGCGGTACAAAAAGACATCAAAATGGTGCCTTACAAAATCATGGAAGCCAACAACGGCGACGCTTGGGTTGAATGTCACGGCAAGAAAATGGCGCCACCCGAAGTGTCATCACGCGTGTTGATGAAGCTGAAAAAAGACGCCGAAGCCTTTTTGGGCGAGGAAGTCACCGAAGCAGTTATTACCGTACCGGCTTATTTCAACGACTCGCAACGTCAAGCCACCAAGGACGCCGGCCGTATCGCCGGTCTGGACGTGAAACGCATCATCAACGAACCGACTGCGGCGGCGCTGGCGTTCGGCATGGACAAACCCAAGGGCGACACCACCATCGCGGTTTATGACCTGGGCGGCGGTACTTTCGATATTTCCATCATCGAAATCGCCGAAATCGAAGGCGAACACCAGTTCGAAGTATTGGCCACCAACGGCGATACCTTCCTGGGCGGCGAAGACTTCGACTTGCGCATCATCGATTTCCTGGCCGGCGAATTCAAACGCGACAGCGGCATCGACCTGCACAACGACCCGTTGGCCTTGCAACGTCTGAAAGAATCGGCCGAGAAAGCCAAAATCGAGCTGTCGTCTTCAGAGCAAACCGACATCAATCTGCCGTACATTACGGCCGATGCTTCAGGCCCTAAACATTTGAATGTCAAACTGACCCGCGCCAAACTGGAGTCGTTGGTCGACGAATTGATCGAAAGAACCAAAGGCCCTTGCCTGCAAGCGATTAAAGATGCCGGCATTTCAACCTCAAAAATCAACGACGTGATTTTGGTCGGCGGGCAAACCCGGATGCCGAAAGTACAGGCGTTTGTTAAAGAGTTGTTCGGCAAAGAGCCGCGCAAAGACGTCAATCCCGACGAAGCAGTTGCCTTGGGTGCGGCGATTCAGGCCGGTGTTTTGGGTGGTGACGTTAAAGACGTACTGTTGCTGGACGTGACCCCGCTATCCTTGGGTATCGAAACCATGGGCGGCGTGATGACCAAGTTGATCGAGAAAAACACCACGATCCCGACCAACGCCTCGCAAGTGTTCTCGACCGCCGAAGACAGCCAGACTGCCGTCACGATTCACGTCTTGCAAGGCGAGCGCGAAGTCGCCGCCGGTAACAAGTCTCTGGGGCGTTTCGACCTGCAGGACATTCCGCCGGCACCGCGCGGCATTCCGCAAATCGAAGTATCGTTCGACATCGACGCCAACGGTATCTTGAACGTATCGGCCAAGGACAAAGCCACCGGCAAGAAACAATCCATCGTCATCAAAGCCTCCAGCGGTTTGTCCGACGAGGAAGTCGAACGCATGGTCAAGGATGCCGAAGCCCACGCCGACGAAGACCGCAAGGTCACGGCGCTGGTCTCGGCGCGTAACACTGCGGAAGGCATGATCCACGCCACCGAAAAATCGCTGAAAGATCTGGGCGATCAGGTCGGCAATGAAGAGCGCTCGGCCATCGAAGCGGCGATCAGTGATCTGCACGCGGTAATCAAAGGCGACGACAAAGAGGCGATTGAAGCCAAAACCCACGCCTTGACCGAACTGTCGGGCAAACTGGCCGAGCGAGTTTATGCGCAGAAAGGCGCGGCCGGCGGCGATGCCGGACACTCCTCACACTCCTCGGGAGCCTCCGAAGAAGCACCGGTCGATCATGACGTGGTCGATGCCGAGTTTGAAGAAGTTAAAGACGATAAGAAGTAACAATATCGGGATCGGTTCTGTTCGGAAGAACAGGGCCGGTCTGAACATAAAGTATGCTTGTGTACCTTACATAACATCCCAAAGCGCCTAATTTAGCTAAGTCGTCATGTAGGGTACGCAACGCGTACCTTTTTGTTTATAAGGGAGCTGCATGGAAATCGCATTTCCCGATGTAAAGGAATTATTAAAACCGACTGTGACACACATGCATGTGTTAAAAAACAGATTATTCAATGGCTTGTATAGTGATTTGGGATCGATTTGGTTTCCAAAGAGTTTCAAATAATAATTCTCAAAAAATAAATAAGACCCCATAACAAAAAATGGCCGCAAAAGAAGATTTTTACAAACTGTTGGAAGTCGATAGAAACGCCAGCGAAGCCGAGATCAAGAAAAGCTATCGCAAGATGGCGATGAAATTTCATCCCGACAGAAATAAGGACAACCCCGAGGCTGCAGAGAAGAAATTCAAGCAGATCAAGGAAGCCTACGAGATTTTGTCCGACTCGAAAAAACGCGCGGCTTACGATCAGTTCGGCCATGCCGGCGTCGATTCGTCGATGGGCGGTGGCCGCGGCGGTTTTTCCGGAGCCGAGAATTTCAGCGATATATTCGGCGATGTGTTCGGCGATATATTCGGCGGCGGCCGTCAACAGCAGCGCAGCAGCGTGCAGCGCGGTGCCGACTTGCGTTACAACCTGGAACTGACGCTGGAAGAAGCCGTCGGCGGCACCGAAGCCACGGTTAAAGTGCCGGTGCTGGTGGCCTGCGGCGAATGTAGCGGTTCCGGCGCCAAGAAAGGCAGCAGTCCTGTGGTCTGTTCAACCTGTCACGGCCACGGCCAGGTCAGGATGCAACAAGGCTTTTTTTCTGTGCAGCAAACCTGTCCGACCTGCCGCGGCACCGGCAAGCAGATCAAGGATCCTTGTCCGAAATGTTACGGACAGGGCCGGGTGCAGGAAACCAAGACCCTGTCGGTTAAGGTGCCGGCCGGCGTCGATACCGGCGATCGGATTCGTCTGGCTGGCGAGGGCGAGGCCGGCATCAACGGCGGACCGTCCGGCGATTTGTACGTTCAGGTTCAGGTCAAGGATCACGCGATCTTTACCCGCGACGGCGCCAATTTGTATTGCGAAGTGCCGATCAGCTTCCCGACCGCCTGTCTCGGCGGCGAACTGGAAGTGCCGACCCTGGATGGCAAGGTCAAACTGAAAATTCCCGCCGAAACCCAGACCGGCAAGTTGTTCCGCTTGCGCGGCAAGGGCGTCAAGCCGGTGCGCGGCGGCGCGGTCGGCGATCTGCTGTGCCGGGTGCAGATTGAAACTCCGGTACGCCTGACCAAGGAGCAACAAGCACTGGTCGAGAAACTGGGCGAATCCCTGACCGGCGGCGGCAAGCAGCACAGTCCGCAAGAACACGGCTGGATGGACGGCGTTAAAAACTTTTTCGATAAATTGACGGGATAAATCATGATGCGACTAGCATTGGTCGGCGTATCCGGACGGATGGGTTTGAATTTGATCAAGGCAGCGGCGCTGTCCGAACAGGTGGAGTTCACGGCGGCGATTTCCCGCCCGGAAAGCCCGTCTGTCGGCAAGGATGCCGGTGAACTGGCCGGTATATCCGCGCAAGGTATTGCGGTGGGCGACGATTTGGCGGCAGCGTTGGATCAATTCGATGTGCTGATCGACTTTACCCGTCCCGAAGCGTCGATGAATTATCTGGAAACTTGCCGTCAGGCCGGCAAAAAAGTGGTGATCGGCACCACCGGCTTCAGCGAGGCGCAAAAAACCGCGATTGCCGAGGCTGCCAAGGACATCGCCATCGTCATTGCCCCCAACTTCAGCGTCGGCGTGAATCTGTCGCTGAAATTGCTGGAAATGACCGCGAAAGTGATGGGCGACTACACCGACATCGAAGTCATCGAAGCCCATCACCGCCACAAGGTCGATGCGCCGTCCGGCACCGCATTGCGGATGGGCGAAGTAGTGGCCGCCACCTTGGGCCGAGATCTGAAAGACTGCGCGATCTACGGCAGGGAAGGCGATACCGGCGTCCGGGATCGCAAAACCATCGGTTTTTCGACCATCCGCGCCGGCGACATCGTCGGCGAACACACCGTGATGTTTGCCGACGAAGGCGAGCGGGTGGAAATCACCCACAAGGCCACCAGCCGCATGACCTTCGCCAACGGCGCGGTCAGGGCTGCGGCGTGGCTGGCTGACAAGGACAGTGGCTTGTTCGATATGCAGGATGTATTGGGCTTGAAAGGCTAGCGTTCGGGGCGGCCTTTGCCGCCCTTTCCGGAAACACCGCTATCCGTTTGCTTCCCAGGCGCCACTTGGGAACTCGCTTACTTGGAAGCTCTAGCTTCCTAAGCAAAACCTCTTTCTAATCCGCCAAATCCAGTTCGCGCTGCAAGGCTTTGGCATTCAACACCTCTACCGTTTTCCCTTGTACCGCGATCAAGCCTTTACGGCTTAACTGCTGCAGGATACGGGAAAAAGTCTCCGGACGCACCGACAACCGGGACGCCAGAATCTGCTTGGGTGTCTCCCATTCCACGCTGTATTGGCTGGGGCTATTTTCCGGTGCCGATTGCAACAGCAACTGAATCACTCGCATGCTGGCATTTTGCAGCGTCAGTTGATCGATGTCCTGAATCGCACCGTGCAAACGCTTGCTCATGCCTCCCAGCAAACGCAGACATAGCTCGTTGGATTCCTGCAGCATGCTCAGGAACACCGCCATATCCACCCGCCATAGTTCGCTGGTCAGCACCGCCTTGGCGCTGACCGGGTAAACGTTAATCTGAAAAAACATCACGGCTTCGGCAAAGCTTTGGCCGGGCTGGATGATCTCGATGACTTTTTCCTCGCCGCCCGGCGATAGCCGATACAGCTGAATTTGTCCGGTCCGCAACAGGTAAAAATGGCGGGCCCGGTCGCCGAAATGAAACAAATGATCGTCCTCCGCCAAACTCAAATGCTGTACCGCCGGCAGTAGCCGCTCGAACTGGCTGTCGTCCAAAATCCCAAACAAATAGTGTTGGCGCAATTGTTCCTGTGTATTGATCGGCATAAAAACCCGCTTGATTTAAGTCAAGGACACTGTAACGGCCCGGCCGTTATTCTGGCAACCACTTAAACAATCAACACCATCAATCCAGGAGAAAACATGTTTTGTTATCAATGCGAGCAAACCACCCGCTCGGAAGCCGGCAACGGTTGCCACGAAGCTAAAGGCATTTGCGGAAAAGACGAGACCACCGCCGATTTGCAGGACCTGATGATTTACGGCCTGCAAGGCATCGCCCAATACGCCAAACGCCTGCGGGAACTTGGCGAAAGCCAGGCTAAAGCCGACGAGTTCATGCTGTATGCCTTGTTCACCACGCTGACCAATGTCAATTTCAACACCAATCGTTTCGTGCAACTGATCAAGGAAACCGCGCAATGGCGCGATCAGCTAAAAGCGCAATACCAAGTGTCGGCTATTGAACGAGGCGTTGCCGTTGATGTACTGTCAGGCCCTGCGCAATGGCAGCCGGCAAACAGTATTCAAGGCTTGTTGATTCAAGCCAAGGACGCGGCGATTAATCTGGAGCTGCAACAACTGGGCGAAGACGTCATCGGTCTACGGGCCATGCTGCTATACGGCATTAAAGGCGCGGCGGCTTATGCTTATCATGCCTTGATGCTGGGTTATAGCGATGACCAGATTAATGCCGGATTCGAAGAGGCACTGGATTTTCTGGCGACCCATCCCAGCGATGCCGATGAGTTATTGGGCTGGTCATTACGCATCGGCGAATTGAATTACAAAGTCATGGAAATGCTGGATGCCGCCAATACCGGCAGCTTCGGCGCCCAGCAGATCAATACGGTCAATCTGGCGCCGGTCAAGGGCAAGGCGATTCTGGTCAGCGGCCATGACATGCACGATCTGGCGCAACTGCTAGACCAAACCCAGGGCTTGGGCATCAATATCTACACCCACGGCGAAATGTTGCCGGCCCATGCTTATCCCAAATTAAAAGCCTATCCGCATCTGGCGGGCAATTACGGCACGGCCTGGCAGAATCAGCATCATGAATTCGCCGCGTTTCCGGGGCCGATCTTGATGACCTCCAACTGTCTAGTGGAACCGGCCAACTCCTATCGGCAGCGGATTTTTACCGCCGGTCCGGTCGGTTGGCCGGGTGTAAGACATATCGTCAACGGTGATTTTTCGCCGCTGATCGAAGCGGCCCAAGGCTTGCCCGGTTTTGCCGAAGATATGCCGGAGCAATTGATTACCGTCGGTTTCGGCCGCGATACGGTGTTGGGCGTGGCCGACAAGGTCATCGACGCGGTTAAAAGCGGGGCGATCCAGCATTTCTTCCTGATCGGCGGTTGCGACGGCGCGGCGCCGGGCCGCAATTACTTTACCGAGGTGGCCGAACAGGCGCCCGGCGAGGCCGTGATTCTGACCCTGGGCTGCGGCAAATACCGTTTCAACACTCACGACTTCGGCAGCATCGGCGGCATTCCGCGCTTGCTGGACATGGGGCAATGCAACGATGCCTATTCGGCGATTCAGGTGGCATCCGCGCTGGCCAAGGCCTTCGATTGCGGCGTCAATGATCTGCCCTTGTCGCTGATGATCTCTTGGTTCGAACAAAAAGCCGTGGCGGTGCTGTTGACCCTGTTGTCGCTGGGGATACGCGGCATTCGCCTCGGACCGACGCTGCCGGCCTTCTTAACCCCGGCATTGTTGGCAAAACTCGGCGAAGCCTTCGATTTGAAAGCCACCGGCACCGCCGCCGACGATATTCGCGACGCGATGAAAATCGCCGCCTGATGGGTTGGAGCAACAAGGAGTCAGTATGTCCGAGCATCAAATTACCTTAACCACTCGCGACGGGCAGACCTTGAGCTTTGCCTGCGCCGACGGCAGCGATGTCGTCAGCGCAGGCGAGCAGGCGGCCATCGTATTGCCGTCGCTGTGCAAGGATGGCGGTTGCGGCGCCTGTCTGGCGCATTGCGCCGAGGGCGAATACACGCTGGGAAAGTACGATTCCGGAGTGTTATCCGAACAGGCGGCGGCACGGCGCGACGTGCTGTTATGCCGAACCTATCCGGCCGGCGATCTGCGTATCACCGCGCCTTACGACCATGCGCATATCCATTATGGCAAACAGGGTATGCGGCAGGCCTTGATCAGCGCGCTGGAACCGGTGGCCGAGCGCACGGTACGGCTGCAGTTAAGCTGGCTGGACGATCAGGACGGCAAGGCGGTCGAGTTCGAGCCGGGGCAATGCATGGAGCTGGAAATCCCCGATACCGGCATACGCCGCGCCTATTCGCTGGCTAACACCGGCAACTGGAAGGGCGAACTGGAGTTCTTGATTCGCCTGCAACCCGAAGGCCGGTTTTCAAGCTATCTAAGCGAGCAGGCGGAAGTCGGGCAGCTGCTGAATGTGTACGGACCCAACGGCGCATTCGGCTTGCAGGCCGACAGTTTCAACCCTGCCATTTTCATCGCCGGCGGCACCGGCCTGGCGCCGTTTCTATCGATACTGCGGCGGATGGTGGAATGGGGAGAGGACAAGGCTATGCACTTGTTGTTCGGCGTTAACCGGGAAAGCGAATTGTTCCATCTCGACGAACTTCAACGCTTAAGGCAGCAATTGCCCGGTTTGAGCGTGACGGTTTGCGTCTGGAAACCTGATGCGGATTGGCCCGGTTTCAGCGGCACCCCGGCCGACGCCTTGCGCGAATATCTACAAAACCAGCCGGGCGATTACGACATCTACCTGTGCGGCCCGCCGTTATTGGTGACGGCGGCCTCGCAAATTGCGATGGACAGCGGTATTGCCGAGCAGCGGATTTTTTCGGAGAAGTTTGGTTGATGGAGGGTAGGGCGGATGCCGACAGGCGATCCGTCAATCAGACTTTCAATGATTGACATTCGGCGGAACCACTGGCGCGTTCCGCCTTACGCGGCTTGTAGGCTAATTTGTAAAAATTTGGCTATAAGGTTGCTTATCAATTTCAGGGTAATCGGAGGTGTAAATACCATAACCACGATATGCGTAATAAGCAGACATTGCCTCAAAATGATTATCAGCATCCACAATCCATTCAAGACGCGAACCCACTGGCAGAAGAGATCGTGTGTCATCTCCATGTTTTCCCGACAAACAAAATGTGTCTAAGCCTTCTGGATCAACCCACAATTCGTGAATCATAACTTTGTACCAGCTCGCGCTAACTGCTCCAGTTCCAATAGTGGCGCTTGCAGATAGGATTGATCAAGTTCAAGGATGAACTCAAGCTTGTTCTCGTATGTTGCCTTGGACCAAGCGGCCCCAGTTACTCGGATATGACCTCCAACTGTTCCAACTAACTTTAATGTGAACTGTTTTTCTATTGGCGCGAACTCGGCATTACCCTGGAGGGAGTCGTATAACGAGCGTAGCTGAAGTGTGAAAATTTCGAAATCAGCCACCTCAACCCACGGGCTTATTTGTCCTTGGAAGCCACTGACAACAATTTCGACGTCTGCCTGGGACCAGCCATCAGTTGAGTATGAGGGCGGCAGCGTGATTTTGATGTATTCGGAATCTGAGCCGAAGTGGATGGTGGTCATGTGTGCCAGCTAACGTAGCGCCCAGCGACCGAAGGGGGCGAGGTTGAGCATAGGGTTAGCTGGCATTTGATTTGTTTCTCCATCGATCGGCAATTCGTGCGATTGCGAAATACACACCAAGGTATGCAATTGCTGCAAGCAGTCGTCCTGGCCACTCCGTCCAGAAATACACTTCAGAATCCGAGGTAAAAAATGGCGGTCCAAGCCAACTAACTGGGATGTAGTAGACCTGGTGAAGGATAAACCATATGAGACCTCGCCGATCATCGGCACTAGAAAGCCACTCAAAAAGGAAAGGCCACACCAGTAGCGTTATAGGAATGACGACCCTTTTTGTAGTAACAGTGCTTGTCACGGCTAACGTAATATATACAACATCATGCGTCCAATAATCCGGTTCTCATGTCGTATAGCCATAGTGAATCGCCTTATCTTGTTGTTTAATAAGCCTAGAGTATAGGTAAACGCGACAGCCTAAGCAAACCAAAACGACATCCAAACATTGCATCGGAACCGTCTGTTTTTGCCCTATGCATTTCATTCAGCCAAACCGTCGCACGCCTTCCTGTAACAGGCTTTTTAGATCTGCTTGAAACATTAGCCCGATAGGATGTGCCGCGCGAAGCAAGGCGCATCACTCGCGGCCGATGCGCCCCTGACGGCAGTATCCTATCAGCGCACCTTATCGCGTTTCGCTAACCAGCCTGTATAGCTTTTTTGTCCGGAGGATAGTGCGGGCATTCGTGATTTTGTGACGTTCCGCCGCGGAAACAGCAAAGGATGACAGGTAAGTTAGGCAAAAAAACGGCTTAAGGGTTACATCCTGATCCACAATAGCAGTAAGATTATGAACTCGGACGTTAGAGATTACACGGCTTATTGAAGAGCATGACAACTGATAAAAGATACCTAATAGGACTGCCAATAGTTTCCACCGAAGGGAAAGTGGTTTTTATCATCTCCCTCTTCGTATTGATTTCGGTATTGCTGGGCGGCATGATTTTTTGGTACGGCAGTATTTTCGATGGCGTTCGCTCTTATGTCAGGGGCGAAGGTTTGTGGGCCAAAGCGCAGAAGGATGCCGTGTTTTATATGAACAGCTATTCATATAGTCATTCGGAAACCGATTACCGTGCTTATCAGGAAGCCCTAAAGGTCATCGGTGGCGATAAACATGCCCGCTTGGCATTATTGGAATCTCCGCCCAACTGTGCAGAAGCTAGAAAAGGTTTCCTGCAAGGACAGAACCACCCGGACGATATAGATTCAATGATCCGGTTCTTTTTAACCTTCCAGCGCATTTCCTATATGCGGGATGCCATCGCTACCTGGCAAGCCGGCGATCAAACCATCGACGAATTGAAGCAGGTAAGCGAGCAAATTCGAGTCGAAAGCAACGCACCAAACCTACAGGCCGAAAAAATAAGCGAATTGAGGCAACGCTTGCAGCATCTCAATGAGGAACTTCATCAACTGGAAAATCGTTTTTCGCTGATCCTGAGTGAAGGGGCCAGATGGGTTAAACAGACTACATGGCGGCTCACCCTGTTGGTACTGGTTATCTTTATCGGTATCGGATTGTTGGTCAGCCGTCAGATCACCAAGGGAATCATCATGGCGGAGCAGCAACTGATGATTAGCGAGTCGCGATTTCGCCGGCTTAAGGAGTCGAACACGATCGGAATTATTTCCTGGCGGATGGATGGCATGATCGAGGAAGCGAACGATCTGTTTTTGACCATGCTCGGTTATGATCGCGCGGATGTTTCCGCCGGCGTCGTCAATTGGCGAGCCATTACACCGCTTGAATATCAGCGCCGGGATCAACAAGCCATCGACGAGCTTTGCACGCATGGCCGATGCGAGCCTTTCGAGAAAGCCTTGATACATAAACAGGGACACTCGGTGCCGATACTGGTTGGCGCGGCGATGCTCGTTGGCAATCGGGAGCAAGGCATCGCCTATGTCATGGACCTGAGCGAACGCAAAAAAGCGGAGCAACAATTAAAGCTGGCAGCAACGGTTTTTGCCGGCAGCAGCGATGGCATTTTGATTGCCGACTCCTCGACGCATATCGTTTCGGTCAATCAAGCCTTGTGTGCGATGAGCGGTTATGAGGAAAACGAATTATTGGGCAAGCCGCCGGCAATTTTGCAATCGGGTTATACCACCCACGAAGAATACGAACGGATGTGGGAGTCGCTGAATAAAAGCGGCCAATGGCAGGGCGACATTATTGATCGTAGGAAAAACGGTGCCTTGATGCCGGTGAGAGTCAGCATTAATCAGGTCAAAAATTCATATGACCAACTTACGCATTATGTCGCCATCCTGTCGGATATCTCCGAGCGCAAGGCGGAAGAAGAGCATCTGCGGCATATCGCTTATCACGACCCTTTGACCGGGTTGGCTAATCGGGTGCTGTTCAATGACCGGCTTGAACGAGCCATTAAACTGGGGGTGCGCAACAATACCAAGTTTGCCGTATTGTTTTTGGATTTGGACAAATTCAAACCGGTTAACGATGTCTTTGGGCATAAGGTCGGCGATAAGCTATTGCAAAGCGTTGCGCACAGACTGGCTCGAAGCGTCCGCGAAACCGACACCGTCACCCGATTGGGCGGCGACGAATTTGTGATATTGCTTGAGGAGGTTACTTCTCATGAAAGGGTTGAAAAAACCCTTGATCATATGGTCGATGAAATACGCAAGACTTACCGTATTGATGAACACGATATCGAAATTGGCGTAAGTGCTGGGGTCAGCATTTATCCCGACCATGGCATGGACGCTAAAACATTGCTGCACCATGCGGATATAGCAATGTACCAAGCAAAAGAATCCAAGCCGGAGAGAGTTACCATCTAACAGTCAAAGCCGGCCTGAGTTTTATCCGGCGCGGTTTGTGCAGAGCGCATTAGCGCTAGCGTAATGCGACGGATGATCGAAGGCAAACATACGGCGCAATACAGATTAAGCCATACCGCGTTGACTTGTTATGTGCGGGCATTTACTCGATGACCTTTAGTTTTATTTGGGCTCCATCAGGCAATTCATTGATTTGTTGCCCAATGTCCCCAGAGAACCGGATTTGCTCAACCTGTGGAACGGTGCGGATATTTGCTATGCCATACTCACCGCCCAACACACCTGGAATTGCGAAGTGGTACTTGCGGCCCAGCTGCAACGGGCCAAATTTTTCTTTAGCCTGATCTGTTAGCGCTGTCATGTACCAATTAGCCAAGAATTCCTGATTTTGAGAAAGGGCATCAAGCTCACCTCGGTTTTCAGCAACCACTTTGCAATAAACATCTTCGGGACACAGACGCCAATATCTGCCGTGAATATCTCGGATCATGAGGTTGCCGAAGTCGTTTTCGCCAACAATCTCTTCGGGCTCGATACCGGCCCAACTCCATGATTCTTTGATTGCCTCAATGATGCTCATTATCTATAACCGCGTAGGTCGCATTAGCGGTAGCGTAATGCGACGGATGATCGAAGGGAAACATATGGCGCAATACGGCTATCGCCTATTGACGCCTTACAGATTGCGCCTTACCGCGTTGGATGGGTAGAAACGGTTAGTAAGAGGTTAGAGCAAAATGTAACTTCTATAGTCGAGTATTTCAGATACGTATACGCCACCAGCTAAGCCCGCTAGTGTAAATATCACGGCGCCAATGTTATACCAGACTGGTGCCTTGATACCCTTTGGGTATGTTTTTCCTGTAGCCAATATCCATATGCCTGCTGAGATAATTGCAAAACCCGCAGCAAATAGCTTGTCGAAGAAAAACTCTTTGTACATGATAAAACCGATATTTAAAAGGACTAATAGACCACCAATGATGATCAGCACCAGTCCGCTAAGACGTGGTTTTTGTAATGCAATTTCCGTGAAATTCATCATTTATCCTTGCCGCTATGTTAATGGATGTTCATAAACACACATATTTTATGTGGCTACAATTTATTCTGAGCTCTTGTCTGCCAAGTAATTGTTTTCGATAAACATTCAGTCGCAAACATATGTGTTCAATCAGCTTTATTCTGCACTGCCGCCGCAATCACCGCCTGTCCCAATGCCAGCCCGCCGTCGTTGCACGGCAGTTTTACCGGCGACAAGACCTGCTTGTCGCTAGTACGCAGCAAACGGCTAACCTCTTCCAACAGCAGTCGATTCTGAAACACGCCGCCGCTCAAGACCACCGTCTCGCTTCCTATGCCGTTGGCCAGATGCAAGGCGGTTTCGGCTATCGCCGCCGCCAAGCCATGATGTATCCGCGCCGCGATCGCCGGCAAAGCAGTGCCTTGTTGAAGATCGTCCAACACGCCTTGCCAGAACGGCTGCCAGCTTAGGATTGGGTTGAAACCAGACATATCGTTCCCATGCTCCGCGTGGGAATGCAGCCTGAACCGCTGTGCGGTTCGGGACGCTGGAGCGTCCCTGAGCAGGTTCCCACGCAGAGCATGGTAACCATCAGCGGAGGATATTTCTGACGAAATCCTTAGCGGCGGCAACTCTGCCTCGGGTGACCATTGGCAACGATAACCTAGGCCGCGTTGCGATTCGAAGACCGGCGCGGCCAACGTTTCCAGGCCGATGGCCGCCTGGCCTTCATAATTGACCGAATCCCGGCAAATGCCCAGCGCGGCGGCAAAGGCATCGAACCAGCGGCCGCAGGAACTGCTGGGCGGGGAGTTGAGGTTCTTCGCCAGCATGGCGTCCAGCACTGACAGCGGTTGTTGGTTAAGGAAGCGGATGATGTCCAGATCGGCGTATTGCTCGCTCAAGGTTTGCCAGTCGAAATAGCTTTTCAGATGCGCATAGCTGTTGCGCCAGGGCTGGCGCATCGCCTGCGCGCCGCCGAGCAGCGGCAGCGGCTGGAAGGCCGCCAAACGGACAGACTGCCGGTAATCGACGCTTAAAAACTCGCCGCCCCACAGCTTGCCGTCATCGCCCAAGCCCAGGCCGTCCATTGCTATCCCCAGCACCGGTGCTGTGTCGATCGCCAGGCCGTGCTCGGCCATGCAGGCGGCGATATGGGCGTGATGATGCTGGATGCCGATCAACGCCAGACCGTTCTGTTCGGCCCATTGCCGGCCCAGTTGCGTGGAAAGGTAGTCGGCGTGTAGATCGACCGCGATCAGCTCGGGTTTGAAATCGAACAGCTCCTGATACAAGGCCAGCATGCGCCGGTAATCCTGCTGCACCAGGGCATTTTCCAAGTCGCCGATGTGCGGCGACAGGATGGCCTGGCCGTCCTTGAGCAGGCAAAAAGTATTTTTCAGTTCGCCGCCCATCGCCAGGATAGCCGGTGCCGTTTCGAAACCCGGCGTCAAGGCCAGCGGCTGAGGCGCATAACCGCGCGCCCGGCGTAGCAGGCGCGGCTGGTTGTCCATCACCCGTACAACCGAATCGTCCAGGCGGTTGGCGATATCGCGGTCGTGCAGCAGCCAGTAATCGGCGATCCCGGCCAGCCGTTGGCGGGCATCGCCGTTGGTGGTGCATTGCGGCTCATCGCTACGATTGCCGGAGGTCAGCACGATGGGTATGTCCAGCGCCTGCATCAGAATATGGTGCAGCGGCGTGTAGGGCAGCATGCAGCCCAGCTTGTCCTCGCCGGGGGCGACGGCGTCGGCCAAAGCCTTGCCTTGTTTGGCGAGGATGACGATAGGCGCGGCCGGGTCGCTCAAGGCCTGTTGTTCGATTGGTGTCAGTTCGACATATTCTTCGAGCATGGCAATATCGCGGCCCATGATCGCAAACGGCTTGGCGTAACGGTGCTTGTGGTCGCGCAAGGTGGCGACCGATTGTTGATTGCTCGCATCGCAAGCCAGATGAAAGCCGCCTATGCCTTTGATGGCGACGATGTAGCCTTGGCGTATCAGTTCGGCGGTGAAGGCTATCGCGTCCGAATTTGGCTGTTGCAGAGGGATGCCGTTGCCGTCCTCCAGCCATAACTTTGGACCGCAGGCCGGGCAGGCGTTCGGCTGGGCATGGAAGCGGCGGTCGGCGGGATTTTCGTATTCGGCGCGGCAGGCCGGACACATTTCGAAAGCCGCCATCGAAGTATTGGCCCGGTCGTAGGGAATGCCGCGAATGATGGATAGCCGGGGGCCGCAATGCGTACAGTTGGTAAACGGGTAGCGGTAGCGGCGGTTGCTCGGCTCCATCACTTCGGCGAGACAGGCGGGGCAGGTGGCAGCATCGGCGGCGACCTCGGTGGTCCGGTGTGCTCCGCTCTGACTGGCGGCGATGCTAAACTCGTTGCTTTCCGCCGGACCGTCCAGGTCGCTGCTATCTATGCTGGTTATCCTCGCCAGCGGTGGAGCCTGTAGCGGCAGTTGCCGGATGAATTCGTCCAGCGCCGAGCTTGCTCCCCAGGCCCGTATTGTCACCCCGGCGCCGTTGTTCCACACTTCGCCGATCAGTCCGAACTCCCGAGCCAGCCGCCATACCGTCGGCCGAAAGCCCACGCCTTGCACGGTACCGCGCACCCGGATGGTTTTACCGGTTAAGTTCATGACTGCTCGTCGCGCGGCAGGCTCAGGGTAAACACCGCACCGCCCTCGGGATGATTGGCCGCCTTCAGTTCGCCACCCTGATCCTGGGCCAGGCCGTAGCTGATGTACAGCCCCAGCCCCGTGCCCTTGCCGACCGGTTTGGTGGTGTAAAACGGCTCGAAAACCTTGCCGAGATCAGCAGGGTCTATGCCGGGACCGTTGTCGCGGACGCTGACCCAGATTTCGCTGTCGTTCTGGCCGCAGGCCACGGTCAGGCGCGGGTCGGCGACCTGTTCCAGAATGTCGACCGCGTTTTGCAGCAAATTGATGACGATCTGGTGTAGATAACCCTTGCAGGCCAATACCTCCAGATGCTCGGGCATTTGGTAATCGATGTGCGGCGGTGTTTTGCGGTTGGCCTTGACCACCCAGTCGCAGGCGGTTTGCAGGTGTTTGGGTAGATCGAAGCGGCTTTTCGGTTCTTTTTGCTTGCCGGAAAAGCCGCGCAATTCCTGAACGATCTCGCTGACCCGGATCGTGCCTTCCAGCGTGCCCTCGATCAAGGGTTCGATCTGTTCCAGTATACGGTCGATTTTCAACTCGCCGCGCAATTGCCGGCGCGCCGCTTCGTCGGTTTCGCCGTCCAGCGCCCGCAAGTATTGGCCGATACGCTGGCCGTACTGCTTGAAGGCGTGCATGTTGCCGTAAATGAAGCTGATCGGATTGTTCAATTCATGCGCCACGCCAGCCACCAAGCGGCCCAGAGAGGCCATTTTTTCGGCATGTACCAGTTGCTGCTGGGTGCGGGTCAGTTCCGCCACGGTGGCGTTCAGGCTGTCATAGGCACGGCGCAGCTCGCCGATGGCCCGGCCGATTAGCACCGTGCCTTCCAGCCGGCCGTTGTGGTGGTAGTGCGGCGAACAATTCACCGAAAACACCGCCGGCTTGCCGTCGCGGTCGGCAAAGGTGACTTCGCAATCGACGCGGGTTTGGCCGCGAAATTGGCGGATGAAGAAGTCCGGATCGACCGGCCTGTCCTGGTAAAACAGGGCAGACAGCGGCTGTTTAAGCCAGTACTGTTCGGATTGCCCGGTCAGGTCTTCCAGCGCCCGGTTGACTTGCAGGATGGTGCCTCTATTGTCGCAGACGATCAGCACATCCGGCATCGCGCTCAATACGTTGTCGATGAACTGGTGGGCGTTTTCCAGCGCGGCGTTTTGCCTTTGTAGTTGCGATTGGTAATGCAGCACGTCGGCATAGACTTCGTCCATCTTGCGGATAACATCCACCCAGTCCGCTTCGCCGCCCGGAAAATGTTCGCCCAGCCGCTCGGTCAAACTGGCTTGGCAGGCATCGGGTTTCTTGGATGAATTCAAGGCCTGTTCCTCGGCGATGCGGCGGGCTTAGGATGCCGACAAGGCCACGATTTTCTCCAAACCGTAGCGTTCCAGTTTGCTGCGCAGCCCCACCCTGGACAGGCCCAGTTCCTTGGCGGCCCGGCTTTTGTTCCAACGGTGGCGGATCAGGGTTTCCTTGAGGATGCTGGCTTCCAGGGTCTCGATGCGCTGTTTCAGGTCGCCCTGCAAGTCGTTCAGGATCGGCGATTGCCGGTCGTCGTCGGGCATGGCGCGCAATATCCTGGGCGATAGCAGCTCCGCGCCCAGTTCAGGCTCAAAGGCCATCACCAGCATCTGCTGGATTTCGTTCTGCAATTCACGGACATTGCCGGGCCAATGGTAATCGGCCAGGCAGGTCATGGCTTCGGCCGTAAAACCCTTCACCTGTTTGCCGAGATGGCGCATGGCGTTTTCCAGCAGCGCCTGGGCCAGCAGCGGAATATCGCCGCTTCTTTCCCGAAGCGGCGGCAGGCCGATGTTGACCACCGATAGCCGGTAATACAAATCCTCGCGAAACCGCCCGCAACGCAGCTCGGTTTCCAGATCCTTGTTGGTGGCGGCGATCACCCTTACGTCGACCTGCCGGGTGCGGCTGCTGCCCAGCGGACGAATCTCACCTTCCTGCAATACCCGCAGCAGTTTGACCTGAAAGGCCGGCGATACCTCGCCGATCTCGTCTAGAAAAATCGTGCCGCCGTCGGCGCGTTCGAACAGGCCGATGCGGTCTTCCACCGCGCCGGTAAAGGCGCCGCGCTTGCAGCCGAACAGCTCGCTTTCCAGCAAGTCGTCGGGAAAGGCCGCGCAGTTCTCGACCACGAAAGGTTTGTCCCAGCGCCGGCTGTTGTAATGTAGGGCGCGGGCCGCCAGCTCCTTGCCGGTGCCGGATTCGCCGGTCAGCAGCACCGAAATGTCGTAGGGTGCCACCCTCAGCAGTTTGTCGCAGATCGCGTTCATGCAACTGTCCGGGCCGCGAACGATGCCGTCCTGACTCTCGTAATGGCGGCGTAATTGGTCGCGTTTTTGCCGCATGTCCTGGGCCAGATGCTGCGGCGTCATTTTCAGTTCCAGCGCCAGCAACTGGTTCTGGCGTTGCAGATGGAACAGCTCGGCGGCGTTTTTCAGGGTCAAAATCAGGCTGTCGGGCTGCCAGGGTTTGGTGATGTATTGATAGATACCGACTTCGTTGACCGCGCTGATGATGTCTTCGGAATGGCTGTAGCCGGAGATTATCATCCGTATCACGTCCGGCCATTGCTCGCGCACCCGTTTCAGGAACTCGACGCCGGTGGTGTCGGGCATCAGCTGGTCGCAGAGTATCACCTGTATCCATTCCCTCTCCAGGATGGCTGCGGCTTCCGTGGCATCGATCGCGGTGAATATCGTGAAATGGTCTTCCAGAATCCGTTCCAGGGTTTCCAGGCTGCGTTTTTCGTCGTCGACGATCAGGATGCAGGGCAGGGCGGTCATGGTTGGGTTCTCAGCAGATGCGCGGCAATTGCTCGCCGGCCAGCCAGTCGACGATGCGGTTGCCGCCGAAAGCGGTGTGCATTTGCACGAAGCGGTTGGGATCGTCTATCACCGTACCGATGATGGCGGCGTCCTTCCCCAGCGGATGGTTGCGCATCACGGCTAGGATTTGTTCGGCGTGTTCGGCGGCGCAGATGCACACCAGCTTGCCTTCGTTGGCGACGTATAAAGGGTCCAGGCCCAGCAGTTCGCAGGCGGCCTGCACCGCCGGCTTCACCGGGATTGCGGCTTCGTCTATCTTGATGCCGACCGCCGATTGCCGGGCCAGTTCGTTCAGCGTGGTCGCCAGTCCTCCGCGGGTTGGGTCCCGCAGGCAATGAATGTCCGGCACCGCCGCCACCATGTCGGCCACCAGGCCATGCAGCGCGGCGGAATCGGAATGGATCTGGGTGGAAAATTGCAGGTTCTCGCGGCTGGCCATGATCGCCACGCCGTGATCGCCTATGCTGCCGCTGACCAACACCGCGTCGCCGGCCTGGGCGCGGTCGCCGGAAATATTGACGCCGGGCGGCACCACGCCGACGCCGGTGGTGGTGATGAATACGCCGTCGCCCTTGCCGCGCTCGACCACCTTGGTGTCGCCGGTGACGACGGGTGTGCCGGCCTTGGCGGCGGCGGCGGCCATGCTGATGACGATTTTTTCCAGGTCGGCCAGCGGAAAACCTTCTTCCAGGATGAAGCCTGCGCTCAAATACAGCGGTTTGGCGCCGGACATCGCCACGTCGTTGACGGTGCCGTGCACCGAAAGCGAGCCGATGTCGCCACCCGGAAAAAACAGCGGCGAGATCACATGGCCGTCGGTGGACATCACCATCCGCCCCGTCGCCACCTCGAACTGAGCCTGGTCGTTGCCCTGCCTGAGCAATGCGTTGTCGAAATGGCGGATGAACAAGGATTCGATCAACTGCGCCATGGCACGGCCGCCGCTGCCGTGGGTCATGTCTACGAAGCCGTGTTTTAGGTCGAGGGTGGAGGCGAAGGGGAGGTGGGGTTTGTTCATGGGTTGTTGGTTAGATCGGGTGATGTTTTGATTCGATTGTGGACCGAAGGTGTTGAATAAAGGCGCACTTTAGCGAGTTCGGTTTGATTGCTGGATTGATCATCACGATTTGTCTCCCGATGATACCTGTTTTTTAACAAAAACAAGCCAATGATCGAAGGGATCAGCAAGTTCCTCAAATTGTTTAGTGTCCGACGTAACACCAAGAAGCAGCAAATAGTAGTGACCGATTTCAAAGGCGGGAGGGATCAGCGTACAGTCACTTTTTATACCGAGGCGACCACTTCGTTGCTGCCAGAATGCGGTTTCGGAATGCGCCGAAAAATGAGTCATCCAGTTGCCAGCACTAGGCAAACGGCAGACAATAGGAATGTGTTCGGGCTCGCTGCCCTTCAGGGTGGACACTAAACGAAACTGGCAGGAGGTGCTCTGTGTAGCGGAACCAGAAATTGTCTCGACAACTAAGATTGTTTTAGCCTCTTTCACTAAGGCTACATGATCGCGAAATAGCGTCGGCGGAGGCGCATAGCACGGCATAGCTGTTTCGCTAAAAACGAGGATGACTAATGCAACGAGAGTTCGGATCATGATGGCGAAGCGTCCTTATCGACCGCAATGTTAGAAGGCAGATTGCCTTGCAGCGACCATTTGCCGCCGCTACCGTGATATGTCTCAACGAACAGACCATAGCAATTACCGCAAACCGGACAATAAAAGTGGTAACGCATTACGTCAGGCAACGGGGAGGCGAATTCTAAAGCCATAAACGACGGCTGTCCGATTAATTCTCGATCAGACTCAAAACTGTTGTACCTGAGGATTTCTTCTGTGATGGCTGCACGAATCTTCGCGCCGATCTGAGTCAATTGACCGGGGGATTGAATAAGTACCTCAGTATTGAATTGATCGCAGTTGGAGCAGGTCATAAACAGAGTGCTTTCAAACTAAAATTAAGCTTAACTGACATCGAGAGTTTCAATATCAGCTGTCTTCTGCCTCAACCGCCCATAACTCCAATACGTCGCGCAAGCGCCTTCCGACGACACCATGCACGAACCCATCGGGTTTTCCGGGGTGCGGACCATGCCCAGGGCCGTAGGATGTGCTGAGCGAAAGCGAAGCGCATCGTTCGCGATGGTTTGCTTGGAGTTCCAAGCTGTGGTAGAAAACCTACGCCGATGCTTAAAACCATCCGCACCATCGGTTTGGACCGCCGTGCCCCGGTGGGCAGCCTGTCCAAACTTTATTCTAAAAATAATAATTAACACGAGAGGTAGATTTCATGAAAAAAAGTCTATTAGTATTTTTGGCACTGGCAGCAGTTGCCGTAACCCCATTGCAAGCGAATGCTGCAGGTGCAGCGGATACTTGTAAAGGCTGCCATAACGGTTCGGTGGCTCCGGCCGTCGATGCCTTGAAAAGTAAATTCAAAACCGCCGACGCATTAGTCGCCGGTGCGAAAGCGTCCAAAAACGACATGATGAAACCAATGCAAGCCGATGAAGCCAAATTAAAAGCGGCTGCCGCGGAAATCTTTAAATAAGGACCGTAGGATGTGCGGAGCGAAAGTGAATTGCATCGTTCGCGACTGATGCGCCTCACGTTGTTCGGCACATCCTACAATTGGGCCAATCTTTTCGTAAAGTTCTTGGCTGCCCGGCATTATTGGCCTCCGGATCACGAATTTGCATGCTTCCCTGCGCTTTGCCCAACGCCGCGCAATCGCCCATAACTCCAATACGCCGCGCAAGCCCCTTCCGAAGACACCATGCACGAACCCATCGGGTTTTCCGGGGTGCAGACCGTGCCGAACAGCTTGCAGTCCTGCGGCTTCTTGGCGCCGCGCAGGATGGCCGGGCATTCGCAGCCTTTAACGTCCTGGGCGTTGCTGGCGCTGAGGCTGAAGCGGCGTTCGGTATCGAAGTCGGCGTATTCGGGCCTGATCTGCAGGGCGCTGTGGTCCAGCCAACCCAGGCCGCGCCATTCGAAGCTATCCCGCATCTCGAAAACTTCGGCGACCGCCGCCTGCGCCTTTAGGTTGCCTTCCGGGCTCACGGCGCGGCTGTATTCGTTTTCCACTTCGCAACGGCCGTCGTTGAGCTGGCGTATCAGCATCAGCATCGACTGCATCACGTCCAACGGCTCGAAGCCGGCGATCACCACCGGTTTGTGGTATTGGCCGACGAAGGTTTCATAAGGCCGGCTGCCGATAATGGTGCTGACATGCGAGGGGCCGAGGAAGCCGTCGATGGCAACCGGTTCCGGCGCGTCGAGGATGGCCTGCATCGCCGGCGGCGTTAATACGTGATTGCAGAACACACTGAAATTTTTCAGCCCTTCCTGCTTTGCTTGCTTAAGCGCTATCGCGGTCGGCGGCGTGGTGGTTTCGAAGCCGATGGCGAAAAACACCACCTGCTGCTCCGGGTTTTCGCGGGCGATATTCAGCGCGTCGCGGGTCGAATACACCATCCGCACATCGGCGCCCTGGGCCTTGGCTTTCAACAGGCTGCGACGTCCGCCAGCTGGGACGCGCAGCATGTCGGCGTAGCTGCATAGAGTGACGCCGTGGCGTTCGGCCAGTTCGATGGCTTGGTCGATGCGGGCAATCGGCAGCACGCAGACAGGGCAGCCGGGGCCGTGGATGAAACTGACGTTGTCCGGCATCAAATCCTGAATGCCGTAGCGGAAGATCGCATGGGTATGGCCGCCGCAAAACTCCATCAGTCGGTATTGGCGCTGCGGGTTTGCTGCCTGGGCAATGGCTTGGGTCAGGACGCCGGCGGCTTGTTGGTTGCGGAATTCGGTGATGTATTTCATGGCGATTAACCGAAAGATTGGGTCATGCCATCAACCCCGCTTCGATAAACAATTCCAGGGTTTTCATGGCTTCCTCTTCGCTGAGTTTTTGCAAGGCATAGCCGACATGCACCAGCACGTAATCGCCGATGCCGACGTCGTCGACCAGCGCCAACGAGACTTCGACCTGAATCTGGTCTATCGCCACGGTGGCGTTTTCGCCCGTCGTATCGATGGCCACCACTTGAGCGGGGATTGCTAAACACATAATATTTCTCAGGCTGTGGCGAGGTTGTGGCCGATCAAGGCCAGTTGCCGGGTGGCGTTGATCCAGTTCAGCCAGTCGGCCATGCCTTCGCCGGTTTTCGCCGACAGTTGCACGACCTTGATGCCGGGATTGACGCGGCGGGCGAAGTCGATGCAGCGCTGCACATCAAAATCCAGATGCGGCAGCAGATCGGTCTTGTTGAGGATCATCAAATCGGCGGCATGGAACATGTCCGGATATTTCAAGGGTTTGTCTTCGCCTTCGGTGACCGACAGGATTGCCACCTTATGCGCCTCGCCCAGATCGAAAGCGGCGGGGCAGACCAGATTGCCGACGTTTTCGATGAACAGCACGCTGCCAGCTTCGGGTTGCAGGGTTTTCAGGGCATGGCCGACCATGTGCGCGTCGAGATGGCAGCCCTTGCCGGTGTTGATCTGCAAGGCTTTGACGCCGGTGGCGCGGATGCGCTCGGCATCGTGGCTGGTTTGCTGGTCGCCCTCGATGACTGTGATAGTCAATTGCGCCTTGAGTCGTTCTATGGTTTGGGTCAGCAGCGTGGTTTTGCCGGAGCCGGGGCTGGACACCAGATTCAAGGCTAGTATGCCTTGTTCGTTGAAGAAGCGGCGGTTGGCCGCCGCATATTCGTTGTTCTTGCCGAGGATGTCCTGCTCGATCTGCACCATGCGCGCCTGGCTCAGGCCGGGGGCATGGGCGTGGGCGGGGCCGGTTCCGTAATCGTGATGATGGCCATGATGGTGGTCATGATCGTGATGGCTGTGATCATGATGATGTTCGTGGTCGTGGTCGTGATGGTGGTGACCATGCTCATGGTCGTGCGGATGTTGATGATCTTCACCCTCGATTCGTGTTTCGCCGCTGGCGCAGCCGCATACCGTACACATTATTCCACCTCCAATTCTTTGATTCGCATTTGTTGGCCGTCTTCGACCTGCAATTGAAAACTGCCGCACAAGGGGCATTCGTCGTAAAGCTGTAGCACCTCGACCTGCTGCCCGCAGCCCAGACACCAGGCGCTGCCAGGAACGTGGCTGATTTCCAGCCTGGCCTGATTGGCCAGGGTGCCGCGCATCACCACCTCGAAGCTGAAGCGCATGGCATCGAGTTCAACCCCGGCCAGTGCGCCGATTTCCAGAAACACCGTCTTTACCCGACGGAAATTCTGCGCCCTGGCTTGCTGTTCCAGCACTCCCAGGATGCCTTCGCAGAGTGACATTTCATGCATGGCTGTTGCCCCCCGTAACCCTTGGCGGCATCTTAACACTATCGGGTGCGATGGTTAATCGATAGCCGACGCAGGGATCGATCGCACTGATTAGCATGGCCGCCTGACGGCGTAACTGCGCTTCGTCGCCGGCCGTCAAGCCATGCAACGCCTGGGCCGCGACGCCGCCCGGATGAAAATTCCACTCCGTCGGCGCGACGATCTGATAGCCGGCGATGCGTCCCTGCTCTAATGTCAGGCGATGAATCAACAGCCCCCGCGCCGCTTCCATCTGCGCCAGACCGCAGCCGTCCGCTGTGGTGCCATCCGAGTCCGGTATGACTACCGAACCGTCGCATAATTCAGTCAGGCACTGCCGTAGGCGGATTGGAATATCGGCCAATTCGGATAAACAGGCCGCCAGGCGGGTGACGAGGCCGTTGCCGTATTTTTGCAGCAGGCTGCCAATCAAGGGCTGTCGGCGTTGGCGGTTCAGCGAGCCGGTTTCGCAGGCTTGGCCGTTCCAGGCCGGGGTTTCTATAAATGCCTGGGCTTGTGGGCCGCTCAGTATTCGATGCAATTCCACTTCGGAAAGTGCAGGCAGCCAGGCCGATGGACATTGTCCGGCGGACGCCAGTTCTTCGGCGATGAGCCGTTTGAGCAATTGTGCGGCGAGGCCGGGGTTATCCCTTAGCCAATCGCCGAAAACGGCGACATCGTTGACGGCTCGCCATTCGCGCAAGCGGCCGGCGAAAATCCGTTCATCCAGCAAGGCTTCCAGCTCAGCGACACCTTGCTGCAGCCGGTCATGATTGACTGTTACAACCGCGTTCAGGCAGAAGGCGTCGCCGTCCTTGAACAATGCGGTTTTGAATTTGCCCATCAACGCCGACATCCGCGCCCACTGCGGCTTATCGGCCGGTAATCCCGCAAAGCCCGGCCAGTCGTTTAATATCCGCCAAGCGTGTTCGCGGGCGGTTTCCAGCAAAACCAGCATGTCCCCGGCTTGTTGGTCGGCCAAATCCGGTTCCATCGCCAGCGCCTGCCGACAGGCTTGTAGCGCGGCATGACCCTGGGCCATGCCGCAGACATTGAACAGCAGCGGCACCATGCTCAGCAACTGTTCGGGCGTCTTGCCGTTGAACACCCGCAAGGCATGGAACGGACGGCTCGAACTCAGTGCTACGCCCTGCACGTTGCCGCCCTGCCAGATCAAACGGATTTGGAGTTCTCCGGCTACGTTCAATTGCCTTGCTCCCGGTCTAAGAAGGCACCTCGCAACAAATCGCGGCGGCTGAGCCGGGGGCGCGGCTTTATGGGTGTGGGCGGACGATCCGGCTGCGGCAGTTGCCGCAAAATCGCCTCGGCGGCGGCAATGGTGGCGGCTTGGTTCTGAAATTCGAACATCGGCGAGAACAGCGAACACTGGCCATACGTGCCTAATTGCGCCTCGTTGGCGACGGTAAATTCGAAGCTGCCGTAGGGAAAGGTTTGCTCGAACTTTCCGCCTGACGGTTGGGTTATCCACGTGCTGTCCGGACCCGGCAACAGCAGCAGATTCATGAACCACGGCGTGATCAACACGCCCAGCCAGTCGTCGCCAAACTGCCCGAAGCCCAGCGCCCGCACGGCTAAGGCTGGATTCAACACCGGCATATCGAGCATCCGGGTTGCCAGAATTTCGTTAAAGGTATGTTCCAGCGCGGATTCGATTTGCGCGCCATCCTGCCATTGCATGCTCAATCGTCCAGTACCAGAAAATCCGGTTTCGGCGCGCCGCATTGCGGGCAGCTCCAGTGATCCGGCAAATCGGCGAACGCGGTGCCGGGCACAATTTGCCAGACCTCGTCGCCCTCCGCTGGATCGTAGACATGCCAGCAGATTTTGCATTCCAGCTTGGCGTTAGCCGGCAGGCGAGACTCATCGCCGCCATAGGCGCCGGCGAAGAAGGCCTCACTCATAGATAAACCTTCAATATTTCCTGCAAGCGCTGATGACTGTCGGCGATGTCTTCCGGCGAGGCGCAAGCCACGTTGGGCACCTCGCTGACTTCCAGGGTGTTGAGGATCAATGTGTCCTGGGAATTGAAATACTGCACCCACCAGACGAAACGGGTGGCGGTGGCGGTGATCCGGCAATTGCCGTAGCCGCGCGACAAGATCGTCACCGCGCCCTTGCCCAGCCTTTGTTCAAGAAAAGCCAAGTCCTGCTCGGTTTGCGGCAGCAGGCTCAAATTAATGATGTGCGCTTCGCCGCCGGTCTGGTATTCGGCGATCTTGGCATTCAACTCGGCTAGCAAGGGCGGGGCGTTCATCACGCCGTCCGGCAGCGTGCTCATGTTGGTGTCTATCTGTGTTGCTGCACCGGCGAAGGCGGCTTGCGCGACTGGTTGCGGAATGATGCCGACATCCAGCGCATCGGAAACGATCTGCTTGTCGTCCAACTGTTGCAAGCGCCAGACGCCGGCCAGCACCGATTCCTGAATCCGCAGCTTTTGCGCGCCGCCGCAAATCATGCTGACCTCGCCTTCGCCGAGCAGTTCGTCGACGAATTGGCGGTTGGTTTGGTCTAGGCCGATTAGGTCGATCAGCTGGGAGGAGGCCGGATAGTTAGCCAGATTCTGTTCGAGTTGTTGCAATGCGGTTTTGGCCTGGGCTAAATCCGCTGCGTTCAAGTCAACCGAAATCTGCGGCATCCGGTAGGTGGTCATTTCTTCCGGCATCGCCAGATATTCCAGCTCGACGCCGTCTTCCTCGGCGGGTTGGCTGCCTTGGCCGAAAATTGGGAGGGTTGTTGAGGTCATGTTATTGGGTGCCTGGGCTGTTGTTGCTGGTTGTTTGTTGAATTTATGGGTGTTTGTTTTATTTGGTGTCGCTATCGCGAGGATGTTTTTTAATGCCGGTTCCCGCACCGGCGGGCGAGGTACTTTTCTTTGCTTGTCCAAAGAAAAGTACCCAAAAGAAACGACACCCGACATTCCGCCTTGATCCTGCGCTTCTCATTTTTGGCGAGGGTTTTCGGAAGGGCCATCCTTGGCCCTCCGAAAACGAGCGGCATCCCTGCCGCTCCCCTATCGGGCTAATCTCGCCAAAAACTGCGATGCTCGGGGCGGAATAACGGGGCTAAAACCATCCCAAAATCCTCATTCCCACACGCCGCGTGGGAATGCAGGAGCATTTATTCATCCGCATCCATATCGGCATCAATTCCGTCACCCCCCAATCCAAAGGATAAACGCCTTGTTCCACATAACGGTGAAAGGTCGAATAAGGCCATCCGTCGACCCGACTGCAATAACCATGCTTAACGGGATTGAAATGAATGTAATCCATGTGCCGCATGAAATCGTTTTCATCGCGAATCTGATGTTCTCAATACCGACGTTGCCAGAGCGTAGATTCCCGGTGTTTCTGTTTTGAAGCATTTATCCATTCAGTTCGCCGGTAAGCATTTCTGCAGCTTATGCTCACCTGTCGCTTGATCAGGCCCCAACGAGTCGAAAAATCGGCATCGCTAGGCGGCAAAGTCCAGGTGCGATGCAAATGATCCGGTAACAACACCCAGGCATCAATGGCAAACGGCCGTTTCGTTCGGGTGAATGCAGTTGCGGAGCGCAAAGCATCGCGTATCGGTTTATCGCATAATATTGGTTGCCGCCGGAAAGTCTCCACCGTGAAGAAATAAGATGTTCCGGCGGTTTGCGAGCGGTGGTAACGGGACACAGTTTTATTTCACGGCGGTTAAGTTTGGATTTTTCCGCGTGGGCACAAAAAGCAGTGCCCACCCTTATATTCGATTCCGCCTTGAAAAAGCGGCAGAATCCCCGACTGATCATCGGGAGGGCGGTGGAGAAGACGTGCCCACCCTGAGGCTTGAAAGCCTGCCTTGTAGATAGTTCTCTCCATCG